>MDTB01040708.1_pt1 | contig 22520 bp, 19 predicted proteins | sample 811161 | NCBI WGS metagenome assembly MDTB01 (sample SAMN05326650, study PRJNA326480) | marine metagenome | isolation source: seawater | place: Mediterranean Sea | collected 2009 | reverse complement strand
TTCGCGACTTGGAGAGCGACATGATCTCATTTATATTGACGCTTTTTTCTAACCAGTTCACAGCCTGGTTAAAGAAACTATCGACATCTTCGCACTCCGACACTTGTTTTAAACCGAGATATCGACGAGGTAAAATTATATCCTTATTCGTTGGCAAAAAACCTAAAATTCGTACTTCAGGAAAATATTTTTCCATTGCCACATTAATAACTTTTTTATGGCCATCACTTCCTACTCTATTAAATATAAGCCCACCAATACTCACTTTTTCATTATGCGTTAAAAAACCACGAATAAGCGCGGCAATAGACTGCGCCTGAGATGATGCGTCAACAACTAAGATCACTGGCCAGCCAGTTTTTTCCGCTAAAGAAGCTGTAGAACCATTGTTTTTCTCATCAAAAGCTGATGCTCCATCAAACAAACCCATCACGCCTTCTACCACAATAAGATCAACTGATTCCTCCAATCTTTTTAGCAAGTGAGCAAGCGTTTCATCATGCATTGCCCAAGTGTCAAGATTGGTACAAGGCTTATCAATAGCTAACGAATGAAATGCGGGATCAATATAATCAGGCCCAACTTTAGCTGAGTTTACTGATACGTTATTTTTTTTTAAAGTTCTTAATAAGGCTAAAGTAAACAGAGTTTTACCACAGCCTGAATTAGGCGCTGCTATGATAATTCCCTTTCCTTTATTCATATTCACAAGCGTTCATTAATTCTTTTTGCTAAAAGGTCTGGTTCAAGCCCATGACTAAAATGCCCTAAAAAAACTCCATCTGGTCCCATCATATAGGTGACCGCACTATGGTCCATTAAATAATCTTCAGCATCATCTTTGTTTTGATTTGATTTCGCAAAATATACGCGAAACTTCTTAGTTACTGACTCAATTTGCTCCTGAGTTCCAGTTAAGCCTTTAAGCCTGGGGTGAAAGAACTTAACGTACTCTTTTAACTGCTCCGGCGTATCACGTTCAGGATCCACAGTTATAAATACTGGCACAATTTTGTTGGACTCCTCACCAAGTATCTCAAAAGCATCCGATATGTTTGTAAGTGCCATTGGACATACGTCTGGACAATATGAATAGCCAAAGAAAACTAACATATACTTTCCTAAAAAGTCTTTTTCACTTATAGATGTCCCGTTCTCATCAACAAGTGAGAATGCGCCGCCAATTGTTGGGCCAGAAAATACAGGATTACTTTGAGGTGAAAAAGTTATACTTTTATCATAGGTCCTTATAAATTGTTGTATTGAAAAAATAATGCCAATTGAAATCAAGATCGCAATTAAAACTATCAAGATTCCAGACGGAACAAATTTTTTTTTCATTTTAGGTTTTGTACTATCATCGGTATCTTTTGTTTCAGTCATATCACTTCTCAAAAAAATTATTTATATAGTATTATGATCATCAAGGTATATTACTGCAAGAGCTCCTAAAATTCTCTTATAATACTAACCTAGAAGTTTAAACAGTCGAAAGATTTTTTTCTTAATGGCAAGCAGAAATACTCACAAAGCTCTTAAACGAGGATGGACAACGGGCGCTTGTGCAACCGCGGCGGCGGCAGCGGCCTTTAGAGCAGTCCTTACAGGCTCATTTGAGCCATGGGTTACAATAAAATTGCCAAATGGCCAAACACCTCAATTTAAATTATCAACTAATGAACTTGGAAAAAACTGGGCTAAAGCTGGAGTTATTAAAGATGCAGGTGATGACCCTGACGTTACCCACGGTACTGAAATAATTACAACTATTACATTCAGTAAAACAAATACTGGTATTATTTTCAGAGCCGGTGAGGGAATTGGAACCGTTACACTTCCTGGATTACCTCTGTCAGTAGGTGAGCCCGCTATCAATCCAAAACCAAGAGCAATGATCTCTGATGCCATAAATCAAATAGCAAATGAATTTGGTGTGCCCTCAAATATTATCGTAACAATATCAATTCCTGGGGGCGAGCTCCTTGCTAAAAACACTATGAATTCAAGACTTGGTGTTATTGGCGGTCTCTCTGTTTTAGGAACTACAGGTATAGTAATTCCTTATTCTTGTGCTTCTTGGATTAATTCAATCCATCGTGGTATAGATGTTGCTAAAGCTGCAAAACTTAGCCACATCGTAGCTGCAACAGGTTCAAATTCAGAAGCTTCTGCAAAAAAAACTTTAAACATCCCTGAACAAGCACTAATTGATATGGGTGATTTTGTTGGCGGTATGTTAAAATATTTGAGAAAACATCCTGTCAAACACTTAACAATCGTTGGAGGTTTTGGTAAATTAACCAAATTAGCACAAGGGAATCTTGACTTGCATTCCTCACGTTCGCAATTAGATATGAAGGCACTCGCTAATACTGTCCAAGAATTAGGGGGCACTGAGGTCCTTATCAAAGCGATAGAAAAAGCTAATTCTGGACTTGAAGGTTTTAACTTATGTAAATCTGAAAACCTGAAAATTGGTGACATAATAGCGAAACGTGCCAAAGAAGTGGTGTTAGCTTCCTTGTCAGGACATACAAATGTATCTGTTTTAATCTTTGATCGTGATGGATCGTTAGTTGGACAGTCAAATGAGTAAAACAAAAATTTTAATTCTTGGCGGCACAAACGAGGCAAACAAATTAGCCAACACTATATCTAATACATTTTCAAATGTGGATGTTATAACTTCACTTGCAGGACAAACAAAAAAGCCACGTGAGATTCGTGGCAAAGTGCGAGTAGGTGGATTTGGGGGTGCTAATGGCCTCTCAGATTATATAAAATCTGAGAATATAAAACTTGTTGTCGATATGACCCATCCATTTGCAGAAAAAATCTCCCACAATGCTCTCACTGCATGCAGAATTTCACAAACCGAACGAATGGTGTTCTCTCGCCCGAAATGGGAATTACCCCAAGGTGCCAAATGGCAAAGTGTGAATAATATGTCAGAGGCCGCAAACAGCATACAACAAAAATTTAAAAAAGTATTTATTACAACTGGCAACAAAAATCTTCACGTTTTTGAGGGCTTTAAAAATACATGGTTTTTAATCCGCTTAATAGAAAAACCTTCATCCCCAATCAAAATAAAAAATTTTGAATTAATACTTGATAGGCCACCTTATAATTCACAAAAAGAGCGATCATTATTAATTAAAAACGAGATTGACTGTATTATCTCTAAAAATTCAGGAGGAACTTTAACTAAACCAAAGATTGATGTCGCATTAGAACTCAAAATTCCTATTATACTTATTAAGCGCCCCCCTCAGACTCCTGGGCCTTATTTTCAAAAAAATTCTCAATGCATAGAATTTTTAAACCAAAAATATCCGGCTATTGGATTTTTGGCCGAAAAATGTGATGATGATTAGCATTATATAATTCACTATCATCAAAATTTTTCGAATCAAGAGACTCCCCTATTAATATTAGTGCTGTTCGAGTAATACCATGTTCTTTTACCTTCTCGCGAATGGTTTGAAGCGTTCCTCGAATTATTATTTGGTCTGGCCAAGTAACGCGATAAACTATAACAACAGGACATTGCAATGGATAATGTGGCTCTATATCTTTGATGACATTTTTTAAATTATTTATTGAAAGATGAATCGCCAATGTTGCGCCTATTTTTGCCAAATTACTCAATTTCTCTTTGTCAGGCATAGGCGAACTTCGCGTTGATGTTCGTGTTAATATGATACTCTGACATATGTTTGGCAATGTTAACTCTGTTTTCAGGGCCGCAGCCGCGGCTGCATAAGCTGGAACACCTGGAGTAATCTCATAAGCTATCTTAAGCTCATCCAATTTTCGCATTTGCTCGGCAATTGCCCCATATAAAGATGGATCTCCTGAATGGACACGAGCCACATCATCCCCTTGTTTATGCGCGTATAACATGACCTCGATAATCTCTTCTAAATTCATAGAGGCCGTATCAAAAACCTTTGCATCATTACGAGCATTTTCCATGATCGAATATGGAACTAATGAACCTGCATACATTATTACTTTTGCTACTTGAATCTGCCTCAAGCCTCGAACAGTAATTAAATCAGGAGCTCCGGGACCTGCTCCCACAAAATATACCTTCATAGTCTTTTCTCCTGTAACAGTATCTCTTATTAGAGTATATTGGCAGTATTTTTTTCAAAAACTCAAATCTGCATGCATACAAAAAACCTAGAAATTTTCTAATTATTTGTCACTAGATAGATTTATCTCTATTTCATATATCCCCGAGGCGTGTAAACTTTTGTAACTCCCCCATACTTAACAATGCGACTTTGAGAGTTCCCAATAATCACAATTGTTAACATATCAGCCATTTCTGAGTTAAGTTCCTCAAGATTAGAAATTCTGATTTTTTCACCTATCCTACCAACATTTTTGGCGACGATTACGGGTGTTTTTTTTGATCTATGTTTTAAGATAATTTTTTTTGCCTTCTCCAATTGGATCCGCCGTTTTTTAGACACCGGATTATAGAATGCAATTACAAAGTCTCCTTCTGCAGCCGCCTTAATTCTAATTTCAATTTTTTTCCAACTTGTTAATAAGTTTGAGAGTGAGATCGCGCAAAAATCATGCCCCATTGGAGCTCCAACACGAGCTGCCGCAGCCTGAAAAGCCGAAATCCCCGGATGCACCTCTATTTGAATTCGATTCCAATCATCGCAATTTTCTCGATCAATCAATTCAAAAACTAAGGTTGCAAGCGCATAGATGCCTGCATCCCCTGAGCAGACTAACGTCACATTATGGCCACTTGAAGCCAACTTAATAGCCTTACGGGCCCTAGACTCTTCTTGTGATAGCTCAGAAAAAAAACATTCTTTACCCTTAAGAAGATCCTCAACTAAATCCAAATAAAGCTTATACCCAACAACATGGGTAGAGTCTTGAATAGCATCTGTCAGCGCACTTGTCCTCCAATCAACTTTTCCAGGACCAAGTCCGACAATATTTAATTTACCGCGCGCAATGCCAATTTTATGAATGTCAATATCACTAGAACTTTTTGCAATAGCTATAGTTGCTTTTTCTGATTTTGTTTTTTCAACTATCAGACTTCCACCCCGACCAACTGCCGCAATCGCAGCTCCTTCAGATACCCCATGACAACCCACCGCAGAGAAGACAATATCAGATGGGTTTTTTAGAAATGGCGTCTGCGACTCAAGTTCATCATTGGTAAAAAATCGAGTTGGAAGATTAAGATAGTCTGCTAATTGATGAATTCCAGATTCGTCCATCTTTAAATCAATTGAAACAATACACGCTATTGACTCTCTGGCAAGCTGATTTTCACCCAATGTCTTTTCTACCAGCTCAATTAATTCATTACCAGTTACACCACGCTCACAGCCGACACCCAAAACTAATATAGGTGGATGAAAGGTTAGGTGCCTCTCACCTTTCTTTATGGATTTTTCCGTAACTTTGATAGAGAGTGAACCCTTCTCAGATATTGGCAAATCGCTAGATATAATCCATGGAATATTTTCCATTGAACTTTCAATCCTTACACTCTCCCCATCAAGTAGACCTGCAACCAAAGACTTCACTTTTTCAGGATTTGGTATTTTCCAACCTTCTGGCGGTTCATCAATTGATATACCAAATAATAAGTCTCCCGCAGTAGTTATTGCAGGATGACCACCCGTAATAACTGCTAAATATCTACTTAAGCGATTAGCGCCTGAGTGCCCCCCCAAAACAGGTACAATACTTTTTCCGTCCTCTGAGATAGCAATAATAGGGGGGTCTGTTTTTTTTTCTTTTACATTGGATGCAATAGCTCGAACTAAAATCCCAACTGCACAAACACCAATTATCAGGTTGCCCAAATCAAAAAGGTATCTAAGATGGTTCACACTGTCTGAAAAGTAATAGTCAGCTTTAGTGACTCTATTTTTTAATCCATGAATTTCACAGTTTTTTAATTCAGCAGATATTTTTTTTGCTAAAGTGATACCTGTTTCTGTTAGAACTACAATTACAATCTTTTTATTTTGAATAATATCAATCATTACAAATCTAAGTCTTTTCCAATAAGTATCATCGAGAAATAGGGCGCCTTCCATCCAACAGTATTTGCTAAAGGAGATACTCGTTCCCCTTTCAAACTTGCATACTCCACATAATATGCAAATTGCTCTAATTTTAGTTCCTGCAGAACTTTTCTTATTTTTTCTAGATGTCTCCCCACCTTCATAATTGCGATCCCTTCACTAACCAAAAATAACCGCCGCAATTCTGAAATTGCTAGTGTGGCAGGCACTATAGACAGCGTTTGATTTTTTAACACAAGTGGCCTTCCTGAAGCTGCTGCACAAGCAGAAACTGAGGATACTCCCGGAACAATATTAATATCAAACTCACTAGAAAGCCGAAAAAAAATGTATGAGAATGACCCATAAAGAAAGGGGTCCCCCTCACATAGAACCGCCACATCACTACCTGAATTTAGATGCCTTTTTATTGTTTCCGAAGCTTTATCATAAACCTCATTAACAGGGAATCTCTCCAGATTCATTGGTGTTCTTATTATTATCTCTAACTGGTTTTTAGTTATAAGTGAACTTGCGATACTCCTCGCGAAGCTATCACCTATTTCTGGTGCAGGATAAGCAATTACAGGGGCTGACTCTATAATACGAGTAGCTTTTATAGTTAACAGTTCTGGATCTCCCGGTCCTAATCCTATTCCAAATAATTTACCCTTCACTGTTTTTTTACCTTTAACTGCAAAATATTCATCATTGGTCGAAGGGCTGTTAAATTTCCAACGGGGCCTGACCTTGATACGGAGATACTTGTCAACTCGCCTCCGAACTTAAAATTAAAGTCTATCAAATTTTTCTGTGCTTCTATTGAAACCGCATTTGCGACCATCAAACCTCTCTTAACTAATTGGTCCCAACAGGATGTAAGCAATGAAAATTTAGCAAGACCACCACCAACAAATATAGAATTTGGCTTTTCACCAATATCTGAAAAGCTATAAGGAGCTGTAGCGCAAATTATTTTTAATCGAGGCACTCCCAATTTTGAAGCATTTCTCTTAATTACATCACATTTCTGAGAATTTTGCTCAACAGCAATGGCTTTGCTCAAAGGCTCTAGACGCAACCATTCAATACTAATTGAGCCCGAGCCCGAACCCACATCCCAAAGGGTTTTTCCAGGTAATGGTTCTAATGCTGCAATAGTAGCTGCTCTTATCTCTCTTTTTGTAATTTTACCATCATGCTCAAAAGCCGCTTCAGGCAACCCTGGGGCCCGAGACCAGTATACAGCATTCGGACCCGCTTTGCACTCTATTGCGACGGTATTTAAATCTGCGACTTTCTCTAAAAGCCAATTCTTAGCACTACGCGTAGTTATTCTTTCTAGCTCACCACCTAAGTGCTCAAAAACATTTATTTGACTGTTTCCAAAACCGATCGACAAAAGATAATCTGATATTTTCCTTGGTGTGGAGCCGTCCCAACTAAGAACCAATAACCTCGCATCAGGAACTATATAACTATGTATATTATCAATTGAACGCCCATGAAGAGATAACTTAGTTAGATCAGAGAGAGGCCAGCGCATTTTAGATGCAACCAAACTAAAAGCACTCTTATTTGGTATGACAATAATTTCCCGTGGAGAAAAAAACTTCAGAAGTGTTGTCCCAATACCAAAGTCCATAGGGTCGCCAGATGCTAATATTACAACTCCTTCTTTTCTCTCATTCTTCAATTTTTTAACCGTGCCTAAAAGATTTTTCCCCCATTCAATCTTTTCTGCATTTGAGTTTTGGATTTTTTCAAGATGTCGTCGCCCGCCAACTAAAAGTTTGGCATTTTGAATTAAAGTTTTGCATTCCGCGGAAAGTGACTTGAGTCCATCCTCTCCTATGCCAATAATTGTTATTCTTGATGTCATTTTGTTTGACTACTTATTGCATTTATAGATGCTGCAGCTATCGCGCTTCCGCCCAGACGCCCAAGAAGCGTAATATATGGAACCCCGCAAGATGAAATAGTTAAAGCCTCTTTTGACTCAGCCGCCCCAACAAACCCAACTGGAAAACCAAGTATCAATGAAGGTAGAGGGCATCCAGAATTTATCATCTCCAACAACCTAAATAAAGCGGTTGGGGCATTCCCAATTATGACGATGCAACCTGCAAGCTCGTCTTTCCAAAGTTCAACCGCCATAGCAGAACGTGTAACTTCACGTCCATGAGGGTTGGTAGGAACTTTATTTTTAGATCTAACTTTATTTAAAGAGCAAGTAATGGGGTTTCCATATTTTAAATTTTTTCTTATAATACCCGACTTTACCATCTTTGAATCAACAAAAATTTGCTTACCAGATTTTAATGCTTCTTTTCCTGCACTAATAGCATTAGGCGAAAACCGCAAGTTTTGAACTATCTCTGGCATCCCGCATGCGTGGATTAAACGCACAGCAACCTCTACTTCAGACTGCGTAAGGTTGCCAAAATCTGTGATTTTTCGAATCATTAAAAAAGACTTTTGGTATATTTCATCTGGACTTGAAATATAACTAAACACGACCTTTGCTACCTTAGACCATAGCTCTTATTAGACTATTTAGTGCTATGTTATGTATTCCCAATATGCCATTTCCTGACAATTTGAAAATATAAATGAAAATATTTTCCCAATAGTTTTTCATTTGCTTGGTCCTTGCCTCTAAGCACACTATTTTGCTAGGCTTCCTGGTCATTGCCTCCGAGAAACTCTATTTTTTACAATCTAAAGAACTTCATCAAAGAAACAAGTATTGTGTCCAAATTAAAAAGTAACCGCTATAAAGATACGCTTGAAAAAATATATTTTATTTCTCTTAACTATTTTCCAATACGTTTAAAAAAACACATAAAAGGCATAAAGATTAAGTAATGTATTCATTTGGCATATTAGACGGCAATCACGCTTTTGACCCCTTAGCACTTTTGATTATTGCGATAATAATCGATACTGCGGTGGGAGATATGCCACTTGTTTTTAAATTTATAAAACATCCCATTGTGATAATTGGGAATGCTATTGGATATTTGGATCGAAAATTGAACCGAAAAAAAAGAGGCGCCACGGACAGAGCCATTAGGGGCGCGTTGTCCGTTTTAATACTTGTCCTAATGAGTGGCTGTTTTGGAGTCTGTATCTCTTGGTTAAGCTTCAATTACATTTTTGGGTGGGCTATCGAGCTATTTTTCTTAATCACGTTTCTAGCGGGAAGAAGTTTGTTTGACCATGTAAAGGATGTAAGAAATGCGCTAAAAATTAATCTTAGAGAAGGTCAAGACGCTGTTTCACATATTGTCGGTCGTGACCCTTATAAACTTGACCACCATGGTGTCTCTCGCGCAGCAATTGAGTCCTTAGCTGAAAATTTGTCTGATGGCGTAGTTGCTCCCGTGTTTTGGTATATTCTTTTCGGTTTTCCTGGATTAATTATTTATAAAACAATAAATACAATGGACTCAATGATAGGTTACAAGAATCCTAAGTATCTTGCTTTTGGAATGGCAGCCGCCAAACTTGATGATATCCTAAATATTTTACCCTCAAGAATGACAGCACTATTTTTAATTTTAGCCTCTTTTTTTGTACCCAGAACAAGTCCTGCGCGTGCGTCCAAAATTGTATTACGCGACGCACACAAACATCGTTCAATGAATGCTGGATGGCCCGAGGCAGCGATGGCTGGGGCATTAAAAATTTCACTTGCTGGCCCACGTCGATATGAAAAATCTGTTGTTAATGACTCATGGATAGGGAACGGAACTGCTAAAGTCTCAATTACCGACATCAATCAAGCGCTTTTCATTTATGCTATCGCAAGTCTCATCAATTTAGCTTGGGTTACCTCCATCTTCGTTATAAGATTAAATTTGACTTAATATCTTTATCACAAGATGTAACGATATTCTATTGCATCGCTTTTTATTTTCCTAAAGTGACAAAATCAAATCAACATCTAGATGCTTCTCTAAATTAATTGCCAACTGATCTAGCGCTTCCTCAACTTTATTCTCATAAGATGAACCTATAATTGCCCCCGAACGAAATCGATTAAGGAATGATCCCCGGAATTGGTCCGAAGCGAACAATCCGTGCATATATGTTCCAAATATCAAACCATCACGGGATAACGCACCTTCATCTCGATTATCTGATAACCGAAACCATGGTCTACCCATGTCTGGTCCAATGGTGGTGCCGATATGCATTTCATATCCAGAAACTTTTACACCTGTTAAAATTTCTGTGCCCGATACTTTTTTTAAGGTTTTATCTCCATCAATCATCGTATTGACATCCAAAAGACCAAGGCCCCGTATTTCTCCGGGAACACCCTCAATGCCATCTGGATCTATAACCTTTTTGCCCAAAATTTGAAATCCCCCACAAAGCCCTATAACCACTTTCCCCAGGCGAAAATGAGCTAGAATATCAATATCCCAGTTTTTTTCTCGAATTAATTGTAAATCTGAAATTGTAGATTTAGAACCTGGCAGCAAAATTATGTCCGTATCCGATGGAATAGGGTGATTTGGATCAATTATTCTGATTGACACGTCCGGCTCACTTGACAGGGGGTCAAGGTCATCAAAATTGGCAATCCTAGACAGTCTTGGAACCGCTATTTTAATTTCTCGCTCAAAAGAGCTCTCGTTAATTTGGCTATCTAAAAACATAGAATCTTCTTTAGGCAAAATATTAACTTCAGGCAAATAGGGAATGACGCCAAAACATTGCCATCCTGTTTTTTCTCTAACAATCTTAATACCGTCGTCAAATAATGATTTATCACCTTTGAATTTGTTCACTATGAACCCTTTAACCCGAGTTCTTTCAGATTCAGACAAGACTGCATGTGTTCCAACTAAACTTGCAATAACACCTCCACGATCGATATCCGCAATTAAAATTACAGGCACATCAGCCACCTCGGCGAATCCCATATTAGCTATATCTCCATGACGAAGATTAACCTCAGCAGGACTGCCAGCCCCCTCTACTAAAACTATATCAGCGTTCTTTTTAATTATTTCGAAACTCTCCATCACAGACTCAAGCAAGCGAGGTTTGAGCTGATAATAATCAATAGCTTTAAAACGGCCATAGACTTTTCCGTGAACTATAACCTGAGACCCTGATTCTGATTGAGGCTTGAGAAGCACTGGGTTCATGTGCACCGTGGGCACAACGCCTGCCGCCCGCGCTTGAAGCTCTTGTGCACGCCCAATTTCGCCGCCATCTTCTGTGACGGCGGCGTTGTTAGACATATTCTGTGGTTTAAAGGGCTGTGGTATTCTTCTGCGCCTTTTTAGTGCTCGACATAATCCCGCCACAACTAGTGACTTACCTACATCAGAACCCGTCCCCTGAAACATGAGTGTTTTGGGATTATTCTCTCTTACCAAGAACTTTCCTCAACAAATCATGGTTTGTATTATCATACGCCCCAGACAATATTTTATCAGGGGTAGCACCTTTCCCATACACACTCTCATTTAAATCATTTCGTCGCGCGATTATAGCACCCTCTAAAGAGAGACCTAAATATGCTCCAACATTTGCGTTTGCGAACGCAAAAATATCTGCATCTAAATTTGACGTAACTGATGCTTCCATGCCTACGCCCCACAATCCCATTGAGGCGCCTGTATCTGCTCCAAGTTTACCTTGATGGTTCAATACAGACTGAAGCGCTCCCTTATTTCTAACAATTAAAATTATCGCTGTTTCTTGAATGCCTACTTGAAGCCCAAAACTTGCCGCACCAAGCGTTACAAAAGAAGGGGCACTCCACCTTCCAGGAGACGTCTGCTTTAACAGAACCCCATTACCAGCTTCCCCTCCATAAAAAAAACCAGCCTTTACAACCTCTGGAAAAATAATTACGGCATATGAGTCACCGAGGTAACGGTCAAACTGTTTTAGGTCTTTATGTTGTCTAAACCTATTAATAGTTTCAATAGAATTGTTAACTATGGTCTCGGCTGATATTTTGGGAGCAACATTCCATTTAGCACACCCTCCAATCAGTCCCAGAATACAAATACTACAAATGTAAAAAAGTTTAAATTTTTCAACCACTAGAATTCAATACCTTTCTGAGCTTTCACACCCGATCGAAATGGATGCTTAATTTGAGTCATCTCAGTTACAAGGTCAGCGATTTCAATTAACTCTGACTTAGCATTTCGACCAGTGATGACTACATGCAAATCATGTCTTTTCATTCTTAAAAATTTTAATATCATTTCAATATCTAAATTACCATACCGTAAAGGAATATTAAGCTCATCTAAAATCACTATATTATATGATGGATCTGCCATCATTTCTTTGGACATCTTCCATGCATTCTCTGCAGCTAAGATATCACGTTGTCGATCTTGGGTTTCCCAACTAAAGCCCTCTCCCATGGCCCTAACGGTCACAAGTTCAGGAAATTTATCAAATACAACTCGTTCTCCTGTCTCCCAGACACCTTTTACAAATTGAATTATGCCAACCTTCATGCCGTTTCCTATAGCACGGACAGCTAAACCCATCGCCGCAGTAGATTTACCTTTTCCTTTTCCTGTATGAATTATTATTAAACCTTTTTCTATAGTCTTTGTAGCAAGAATCTTGTCGCGTGCCGACTTTTTCTTTGCCATTTTTTCAGCATGCCTCTGATCAATAGACTTTTCCACCACTTTAGTTCCTCTATGACTTGTTATCACTGAAAGAATCTGATTAAGCTCTAACTATTTATGAATATCAGAGTAACCTATTCAGCGAAACGCTTACAATGACTATTATTAAGAAAAATTCATTGATAAAATCAATTATTGTCATTTTTTTTCTCTCTTGTCCGTATCTATCCGTGTCAGCCGACTCTTTAAAAGAGACAAAGGTAAGAGAGTTTCCCCTCACAAATTTTTCAAAGTACGCTATAAAGCTCTCTGAACTTCAAAATCACGGCGGAAAACGAGACTCGATTCCTTCTATTTCGAACCCTATTTTCTCACTCGCACGAAATATTCAAAACATTGGCAAAAACGAGCCAGTAATTAGTATATCTGTATCAAATGAGAGTCGCGCCTATCCGCTGAGAATGCTTGTATGGCATGAGATTGTAAATGATACGGTTGGAGGAGTCCCAATCCTAGTGTCCTTCAGTCCTCTATGCAATTCCACTCAAATTTTTGTACGATATATTGGCGACAAAATTTTGAAATTTGGCAATACCGGTCGACTACGAAACTTTAACACAATCATGTTTGATACAAAGACCGAGAGTTGGTGGCAACAATATACTGGAACCTCAATTGTTGGCGACTATCTGGGCGTAACGTTAAAAAAAGTCCCGCATCGGCGGGAATCATTTAGTAATTATAAAAAACGAAAACCAAATGGAAAACTTATGATCCCAAAAAATTTACGGGATCACTCATATGGCACTACGCCATATATCCGAATGGACAGTCAAAAATACACACCATCGAATTTATCTCAAAAAATTCCTGGTCACATCAAAGAAATGGACCGCCTAGTAATCATACAAGATCAAGCATGGCCAATTAGCCTTTTAATAAAGAAAAAACAAATCAAAACAGAAAATATTATAATTTCATGGTGGCCAGGATCAAACTCTATACATGACACACGCTGGATACCTTTTGGGAAAGACATCGGAAATGTGTCGGTGTTGCGCAAGAAAGATGGAAAATGGGTTGATGCAGTTTACACTGAAGTTTTCGCGTTTGCGTTTGCCGCATTTGTTCCTGAAGGAAAATGGAACTTAAAATAATCTAATTAAATCTATTAAAATTTCCGATTTACATAAATAAATTTTCGTAACTCCTTAAAAAGAACTAATCACAATTTTTTTCAACACGTAATAGGATGTTTTCAAGAATTAATTTAGTATCATTTCGTTTTGATTTCCATAGCCCCCTCGCTTCCGCCTCTGTAAATCGGTTGGCGATTTCCTCTAAAGCTTTAGGATTTTTTTCTTCCAGAAAATCCCTTACAGATGAGTTTACTAAGTATGCATCAAATAATATGTCGAAATGATGGTGCCCAACGCATTGAGCTGTAGCGGCAAAAGCAAACAAATAATCGACTGTCGCAGCAATTTCGAAAGCCCCTTTATAACCATGATTCATAACGCCTCGTATCCACTTTGGATTAGCGGCTCTCGCTCGAACCACTCTTGCGATTTCATCATTCAAGCTACGAATCCGCGGAGACTCAGGCCGTGAATGATCATTATGATATATAGTTGGCTGCGATCCTGAGAAATATCGCACTGCCGCAGTGATTCCACCTTCAAATTGATAGTAATCATCCGAATCTAATATATCGTGTTCACGATTATCTTGATTTTGCACGACAATATCCATTTTTTGTAGCCGCGTCTCAAATAAACTATGCTCCGCATTGCCATGCGATCCGCCGCCATAAGCGTATCCTCCCCATGCAACGTAGGCCCTCGCTAAATCATCATCACTTGTCCAACCTTTTTCATCAATCAAAGCTTGCAAACCAGCACCGTATGCTCCTGGTTTCGAACCAAAAACACGATACCGTGAACGACGATAAGTTTCTTCCTCATCTAAGCCAGCAGATAATAGCTGTTTTTTTACTTTTTTAACTTCTTGTGCTACCGGGTTTTCCTCAGGCGATTCATCAAGGTTTGATACGGCAACCACAGCTGAGTTGAAAAGATCAATTAGAGCAGGAAAAGCATCTCTAAAAAATCCAGAAATTCGTAACGTAACATCAACCCTTGGCCGCCCCAACACATTTACCGGCATCACTTCAAAACCATTTACACGCCTAGATGAAGCGTCCCATGTCGGTTTCACACCAAGAAATGCTAACGCTTGAGCAATATCATCTCCGCCCGTTCGCATATTTGAAGTCCCCCATGCGCTAATAACTAGATTTTTAGGCCAACTACCATGTTCTTGCATGTGTCGTTCCACAAGAAGTGAGGCCGAATTCCATCCAAGTGTCCAAGCAGCAGGTGTTGGAACAATACGAGTATCAACTGAATAAAAATTACGGCCTGATGGAAGCACATCAATACGTCCTCTCGTAGGTGCCCCTGAAGGCCCAGGTTTCACAAAATTTCCATTTAACGCTTGTATTATTCCTCTTATTTCTTCATCACCACAAGTCTCTAAAAGTGGTCTGAGCTCCAATTGCAAGTATTTAAAAACAACTATAGCTCTCAGAAAATTCTTTGTAATTTTCATCTTACCTGAAACAAGGTTTAACGCTAAAATCTCCAAACGCTCAACCGTATCTCCCACAGTGCGCCATTGGTCCGTGAGAAGATCGTTAAGAACTTTTGGGCGACTTCCTTCCCACGTTTCTCCCATCACGCAATCCAAAGGGTCAAAATTCAATTTGAGATCCCTCGCTAGCATGCGTATAAACGATGCGTCTTTTCCTTTTCCATCATTACGTGGCACACGTGTCAATGCTACAAGTAAACTATCAAGCAAACTATTCTTTGGACTTTCCCCAAAGATATGAAGCCCATCTCTAATTTGCATTTCTTTTAATTCACATAAATAATTGTCTAACTTCATTAAAGAGGTGTCCTCCTTTTCACGAGCAATAAAGCCACAATCTTTATCCAGTCCTGTCGTCTCACACAGCATTAAAATATTTTTCTTTAAAACTTCTAGGCGACGAGGATCGACTCCAGATGCCTCAAAATATTCATCAACAAGCTGTTCTAAGTCCCGAAGTGGTCCATAACTCTCTGCCCTTGTAAGTGCAGGAGTTAAATGATCAATAATAACAGCAGATGCTCTCCTTTTCGCTTGTGCTCCCTCTCCTGGATCATTCACTATAAAAGGATAAATATTTGGTGTCGGTCCTAGTGCCACCTCCGGGTAACATTCGGCCGACAACGCTAGTGATTTTCCTGGAAGCCATTCTAAATTTCCATGTTTGCCCAAATTTATAATCGCGTGGATTTTGGCATTGAGTCGCAACCAAGCATAAAACGCCAAATAGTTGTGGGGTGGGACTAAATCCGGTGAGTGATAAGTTTCTTTTGGATTAATATTATATCCCCGGGCCGGTTGAAGACAAATAATTATGTTTCCCAAACGAAAGCCAGATATCGCAAAAAAACCATTGCCTTTAGTCTGATGAGTATAAAATGGATCAGATTCAAAAACGCCCCAACGCTCCTTAACTTCAATTTTAATTTGCTCAGGCAAATTATCAAAAAAAACTCTATATTTTTCTGCTGAGAGAGTTTCATTTATAATTCGATTTTTCAGATCTTTATAATTATTCGTTGGACCTACCTTCAACCGCTTAAGTAACTCCTTACCATCCTTTGGTATATCACAAATACTGTAGCCCTCTTTCTTCATTGCTTTCAAAATTTTTACTGCAGACTCTGGCGTATCAAGCCCAACACCATTACCTATTCTGCCATCTTGGTTCGGGTAATTGGCAACCACTATTGCAATGCGTCGCTCTTTTATCGCCGTAATTCTGAGCGTAACCCAACATTTGGCCAATTCACAAACAAATTTAACTCGATCACGACTAGGTACATAACTAACAAGGTCTGCTTCTGTAAGTTTATCTCGCTTACCTATCTCTTTGAAAGAAATAGCTCTTGTAAATACCCGTCCATCAACCTCAGGGAGTGCGACGTTCATAGCAACATCACGAGCTGAGAGACCATTATTATTTACTTTCCAATTTTCCTTACCACTGCCGGAAAAAACCATTTGTATCACCATGGGAGGATCGTTATCACGGCCGACTTCAAAAGGTGTATGTGAACTCTCGGCTCCTGGTGACGATACCGAGAAACCTGTCGAATTCAAAATTATATCTGGTTTAGAACGAAAAAAAATAGATTCCAATATTCCAGCCGAAACCTTATCTTTCAAACTTTGCGTAAATATCGGTAATGGATTAAGATTCAGTCGCATCAATTCCAAAATTAACATATTAATCACTTCAACGTTTCCTGCTTGAACCAATGCTCTGTAAAAAATTAAGGCGACAACTGGAGCATTCTCTATCCAATTAGATTGAATAATATTTAAATCAGGTAACTCTGTTTTAGGCCAATATAGTCCAGTTCTGACTAAAGGTTCAGGCTCTATCCAAGTTTTTTCACGACCAATAAGATTTGAGACCAAAGAGAGCATTCCACTTGCATTGTTAATCCCGCCATGGACCTGAAACTGCCAAATTTTGTAGAGCATTTCTTGATCGATCGAGGAAAGATGCATCAACTCAATATCTGGTTGATCATCTCCTGGCAATAAAGCTAATGGAATGGCGTTATGAGTGCAGGTTGCAACTATTTCATCAATACCGTACGGCCAATAAGTCCGCCCTCCCAAAACCCTAACTAATACAATCTTAGCTTTTTTTATAATAGTTTCTACATAAATATCCACGGACATATTATGGTTAAGGGTCATCATGTTTGCGAGACGCACACTTGGGAAGTCTGCGAACTCTTCAGACAAAACCTTCAAAGCCTGAGCCAGACAATTTAATTCAGTATCTGCTGCCGAGATATATACAATATCGCCCGGAGTCTGTGCCAAATCAATTGCATCAGAACCATCTGATATTGTGCCCGGCTGAGCAACTAAAAGATGCATTATTTATTTCGCACAAAGAAAATCAGAAATAGCTTTTTTATCTAAACCTGAAATTCCAATAATCACAATAGATGTCTCACGCAATTCATCCCCTAGCCATGCTCGATCATAATACCGGTTAATATTCTCCCCAACTCCTTGAATTACATGTCTCATCTCCTTTTCCGGAACATTTATAAACCCCTTAACTCGAAGAACCTGATGCTCTCGGATAACTTTTTTTACCCGCTCCTCAATTAGATCAGGATCAATGACATTTTTAATTTTAACAACAAAGCTCTCAAATTCATCATGGTCATGCTCACCGTCATCGTCATGGTGGGACGGTTTCTTCTCAATAAAATTTTCTGCAGCCGCTTCAAGTCCTAATAAAATAGAAGTGTCAATTTTACCATAGTTAGTAGCCAACATCTTTACATTAGTATTTGTGATACGAACAACCTCAGTTTTTACGCTGTCTAACTCAGACTCAGTCAAAAGATCACTCTTGTTTAAAAGTATCATATCCGCACAAAGCACCTGATCTTCAAAAACTTCCTCCAAAGGTGACCCATGATCTAACCCTTCATCAAGCTCTCTGATTTTCTCAATTTCTTCTGGGTTTTCAGCAAATTGACCATCATGCACAGCCTTAGAATCTACAACTGCTATGACACTGTCGACTGTTGCTCTAGACTTCACTTCTGGCCAGTTAAATGCTTTTACTAATGGCTTTGGCAATGCGAGACCAGATGTCTCGATTACTATATGTTCTGGTTTTTCTTTTTGTTCTAAAAGTCGTCTCATCGTCGGCAAGAAGTCATCTGCAACAGTACAACAAATACATCCATTAGTGAGCTCTACAAAGTTGTCATAATCACAATTATCAACATTACATTCATTAATTAACTCGAGGTCTACACCTAAATCACCAAATTCATTAATAATTAACGCTATTTTTTTTTCATTTTTTGTTGATAAAATATGCTTAATTAGAGTTGTTTTCCCTGAACCAAGAAAACCTGTAATAATTGTTACTGGAACTTTCAAATTACTCATCCTTTATAAATATACTCAAACCTGCGACCACCAACGCAACGCGATCACATTCAATAGCGATTGCTTGATTAACAATGCCCATATTATCCCTAAACTCCCTTGAAATTGCTTCAAGCGGAACTATCCCCGATCCTACCTCACTTGACACCAATGTAACCGCTCCCAAATCAGTTCGTAACAAATTGGTCAGCCTGTTTAATTCATTTTCAATCGATAACCCAGCGTACATTAAGTTTGATACCCAAATAGTCAAACAATCTACTAAAATTGGTCGGTCGTAAGACGACTCATTTTTAATTACATCGGCAATATTAATTGGTTCTTCGATAGTCTTCCATTTTTCACCACGACGAGACATATGAATTGCAATCCTATCTTCCATCTCAGGATCACTCTCTGAATTAAGTGCCGTCGCAACATACAAAGCGTGCTCATATCCCTCAGTTAGAGATTCGGCAAAGCTACTTTTTCCTGAACGAGCACCTCCTAGGACCAAGGTTTTTTTATGTGGTCTAACTTCCGACATGATGATTATATTTTTTCAATTACTAAATACCCAAATTATTTATCCATAACTCTATTTACGCAAACAACTCGACAATCACCGCCACGGCCGCGTAACAAACCACCTTCAACATATTCAAGACATGTCAAAGACAAGTTATCAATGGAAAAAGACATTCCAATTGCAGGCGAAACACTGAGCGCATGGACGATAGCGGCTCTGATTGCACCAGCATGGGAAACTGCAACAATTGTTTGCCCTGCTTTGGCAGTGTTATATTTGTCAATCAAAGATGAAACCCTAATAATTTGGTCATTAAAACTCTCCCCATTTGGTGGCCGGCCTTTAACGGGGTCCTTCCAAAAATTGTGATAAGTAACCGGGTCACGTTTTTCCATTTCAGCCCACTTAAGGCCTTGCCATTCACCAAAATTTTGCTCTCCTATTTGTGCCTCTATTATTGGCGTCATGCAGTTTAACCCCATCGATCGAATCGTATCAGCAGTGTGTCTGGTCCTACTAAGGTGACTAGTTATCCAAAAAGCATCCTCGGGCAAATTAACCGCTAATTTTTTAAACACTTCTGTGTCTGAGGTATCACATGGAACGTCATCTGAACCATATAATATTCCATCCATCCCTAAGACAGGTGCATGACGAATCCACCACCAACGAGTTACCTTTAATGCCATCCTACAACCATTCCAATTATAATTAACGTGACAATTTCTGATATTTGCTGATAGGCCCCAAGGACATCACCCGTGTAGCCGCCTATTTGTCGATAAACCAGAACTGAAAAGCCACTTATAACAATGAATAAAGTTATGATTATAAGAAACATATTATAAACTCCGCACAAGCACATTAAAGTAAAAACAGTAATAATGATGCAAATGCCTAACGGTACTGTATCAATATGTCCGAAGTCTGAGGTTAGTCCATCCTGTCTTGCAGCAGGCATTATACGAGTTATGATCGGCAAAATTCCACGTGATGCAATTGATGCTGATACTAACCCCACTATAACCCAGTAAGTGCTTGTATAATCATTAAGGGCAACCCAACGAAAAGAAATACTAAAAAATACAGCTATTGAGCCAAATACACCTATGCTGCTGTCTCGCATAATCTTTAGCTTGGATTTCAAGGTCAGTCCACCGCCAAAACCATCCGCCGTATCAGCTAAACCATCCTCATGTAACCCTCCCGTCACGAAAATCATAGCTAAAATAGCAAGTCCAACCGAAATTGAGTGGGTTAGGTTTAGTTCTAAAGCCAACCAAAAAATAAATGAGCCAATCATACCCACAATGGAGCCGATAATAGGAAAAGCCCAACTTGAATTGATTAATTCGCCTGGTTTGATCTCATCGGAAAGAACAAAAGGCAAGCGAGTTAGAAAAATTCCTGAAATCAAGAATGACCGCGTATGTTTTTTATTTAATATTTTTTTTTCTTGAATAAATGTCATGGTATTTACAATTTAAAAAAATACATACAAAAGTTTAAATTTGTTTATAAATCTCTATTTCAATAAAGGAAACAGTATCTGTGAATAAACTAGAACTGATATCATCTTTAAATGACTTGCGAATGAAGCTCAAAAACCTCCCCGAATTTGATACTGTTTCACTTCACTCCGCAAAACTACGGGAACCAAATCTTACAAAACCACCTGGATCCCTTGGAAGACTTGAAAAAATAGCCGCATGGTTATCATCATGGCAAGGAAAACATCCTCCCTCAGTCGACTTCCCAAGTGCGAGAATTTTTGCTGGAAACCATGGTATTTCTAAAAATGGGGTTTCCGCATACCCATTAGAGGTCACAGAACAGATGGTAGATAATTTCAATTCTGGTGGTGCGGCAATCAACCAACTTTGTGCAACCTTTAAGGTTGAGTTAGATGTTCTACCTATTAATATCAAAAATCCAACTCATGACTTCACTCAAAAACCTGCAATGAGCGAGAATGCGTTTATTGATACAATAAATATTGGGTTAAAAAGCGTCGAAAAAAAAACCGATGTTTTGTGTTTAGGTGAAATGGGAATTGGAAATACCGCGTCTGCAGCCGCACTTTGTCATGCTGTTTTTGGCAGTGAAGCTGAATTGTGGACTGGGCTAGGAACAGGGATTGATAACGAAACGTATAGAAGAAAAGTAGAGTTAGTGGAAAAGGGGGTACGTTTGCATCAACCATTTATAAATGATGGTTTAGATGCCTTAATTAGGCTTGGTGGCTTTGAGTTTGGAGCAATCGCTGGTGCCATTGTGGCTGCCCGATTTCTACAGATTCCTGTGATTCTTGATGGTTTTGTCAGCTCTACCGCTGCCGCTATGTTAGCTGCAACTCAAAAAGGGTCGTTAGATCATTGTCTTGTAGCTCACATGTCACAAGAAGTGGGTCATAAGAAACTGCTTTTTGAAATAAATAAAACACCGTTACTTGATTTAGATATGCGATTAGGCGAGGCCTCAGGGGCTGTTTTATCTGTTGGTATTCTAAAAGCTGCCGTCAACTGCCACAACGGAATGTCCACATTTAAAGAAGCAGGAATTACTAATAAAAATTAACAACAAATTTTGTTTGAAAATGAGTTTTTTAAGCATGCAGATCATAACTTAAAAGTTTATGTTTTTTTCATGCATTTTTATTGGTAGAATTTAGAGTGGTCGCTAATTCCATACTTTTTATGATTAAGTAACTGGACATAGGAAACTAATACATGCGAAAACGAGTTCTAATCACAGGAGGAGCAGGCTTTCTTGGCTCTCATTTATGCGAAAAACTCCTTCATAAAGGAAACGAAATTCTTTGTGTTGATAATTTTTTTACAGGCTCGAAAGAAAATATTTTACATTTATTAAATGAACCACACTTTGAATTTATTCGTCACGATATTACATTTCCTCTTTATCTCGAGGTTGATGAAATTTTTAATCTAGCGTGTCCTGCGTCACCAATTCAATATCAATCTGATCCTGTCCAAACCACAAAGACCAGTGTTCATGGGGCTATAAATATGCTTGGGTTAGCAAAACGTACTAATGCGAAAATTTTCCAAGCATCAACAAGCGAGGTTTACGGTGATCCTGAGGTCCACCCTCAAACAGAGAACTATTTTGGCAATGTAAATCCAACCGGTCCTCGATCTTGTTATGATGAAGGGAAAAGATGTGCTGAAACATTATTCTTCGATTATAAAAGACAGCATAATTTAAATATAAGAATTGCTCGAATTTTTAACACTTATGGCCCGCGGATGCATGCAAATGATG
>MDTB01236058.1_pt1 | contig 22528 bp, 25 predicted proteins | sample 811161 | NCBI WGS metagenome assembly MDTB01 (sample SAMN05326650, study PRJNA326480) | marine metagenome | isolation source: seawater | place: Mediterranean Sea | collected 2009 | reverse complement strand
ATCACCACGAGATTCATAGCGATGAAAGTCTAAAATTTCATCTAAATAAGTACCCACAAAACTAGGTTACTCGTCAGTAGAGCCTGCTTACGAACTTATTAGTTCAGTAATTTGAATAAAGAAAAACTTCTTAACACACTCCTAACAGTTGTCTGGCATGATGGTGGAGTGAAAGTTGGACCAACCATAATGATCGTTGAAGACGACCCGAACATCGCAGATTTAGTTGACCTGTATTTACGAAACGATGGGTACGACGTATTTCAGGCGACAAACGGCAAAAGAGCACTAGAAATCTTTGGGCTTAAGAATCCGGATCTAGTTATTTTAGACATCGGATTACCTGGTGAACTAGACGGATTCGAGATCTGTAGATCTATTCGTGAACGCGGTGATACCCCAATAATCATGTTGACTGCTAGAAACGATGAAATAGACCGAGTAATTGGTTTTGAGTTAGGTGCTGATGATTACGTAACTAAACCCTTTAGCCCAAGAGAGTTAGTTGGCCGAGTAAGAGCGATTTTACGGAGAGCGCATGCTCCACGAGAAACTTCAGTTGAAGTAATAGATATTGAAAATATACGCATTGACAGCAAACGATGCGAAGTGACATTAAATAATGAAGTCGTGCCATTGACTTCGCAAGAATGGTCCTTACTTATTTATTTTGTGGAAAACAGAGGTCAAGCTCTTTCCCGGCGACAGTTGCTAAACGGGGCTTGGGAAGTTGACTGGATCGGAGATGAACGGACAGTAGACGTTCACGTCCGGCAGCTTCGTAAAAAACTCGGCTCCTCTCTTCGTTTAGATACTGTTCGCGGAATTGGATATCGGCTCGACTAATGCAAAAAAGACTCATACTTTCTTTCGTTGGGGTGGTGGTAATAGGTTTACTCATTGCGGGACTTGGAACTTTCCTTCAAGCGGGCTTAGATCGCTCTCAACACACTCAGAAAGAACTTATTGACACCGCTCGTTCAACTACTGCGTTCCTCTCAGACAGCCTTGGCGATCGCCGCCCACTTAGTAGGGAAAGAGTGAAAACTATTACGGAAATCTCAAAAGTAAACGAATACGGAATCATTATTTTCAATCCTGCATCCAGACAGCAAACGATCTTGTCAGACTTACCTACTGGAGTTGAGGCCAAAGAACTTGATTTCGAAGTTCTAGCCGAGCGCGGTTATCTTTCTGGCACTAAGGATGGAAGAGTGTGGGTAGCCGCTTTAGCAGAGGAAAAACTGGATAATGGAGCCCTTGCAGTAGTGGTTCTTTCTGATGAATTCGACGATGTTCTCGGAGAAGCCGATCGCTGGTTTCTTATCGCTGCTATCTTCGCTATTTGTTTAGCTGCCATTGTTGCCACTTGGTTAGGTAAAAGATTTTCGCGACCAGTTATAGACGCTGCTAGAACTGCAAGAAGTCTTGCCTCTGGAGACTTATCAGCACGACTTCCGGAACTTCCTAAAGGTTCATCAGAAGAAACTTCAGACCTTATTCTCGCTATAAATTCCATGGCAGAGTCAATGGAACGTGCTCGTGGAGTTGAGCGACAGTTTCTTCTATCTGTGTCACATGACTTACGAACCCCAATGACTTCAATTCAGGGATACGCAGAAGCAATCATTGACGATGCCACAGATGACCCTCAACATGCCGGGAGGGTCATATTGGCAGAATCAAGGCGACTTGATCGTCTAGTAAGCGATCTTTTGGAGCTTGCCAGACTTGATGCACAACACTTCACTCTCATGCTTAGCCATATTGATCTAATTGATGTTGCAAAAAAATCAGCAGAAGGCTTGCGACTCTCGGCTTCAAAAATGAAAATTGACCTCGTTGTTGCTTCTCCGCCGGAACCTTTACTTATAGAAGGAGACCCTGACAGAGTCGGACAAGTAATTAGTAATCTTCTTGAAAACGCTATTCGATATGCAAATACAAAAATAGTGCTTAATGTCCGTTCTGTAGATGACGGAATCGAACTGTCTGTCACAGATGACGGCCCGGGAATAAGCACAGAAGACTTGCCACATGTCTTTGAACGTCTTTATGTATCGCGGCATCAGCCTTTGGAACGAGAGTCTGGCTCTGGCTTAGGTTTAGCAATCGTAAAGGAGTTAGTAACAGCAATGGGAGGAGAAACTGAGATCTTTTCTACCCTTGGCTCCGGAACCACCATAAAAGTTGTATTCCCTGAAATAAATTAAGTTCTAATCACTTGAACAAGTGACCCGTTTTGTTCAATCTCCGTTATGTCTTCTGCAGAACGGTGCCGATACCCCAGTGCAAAGAATTCATCTTTTCCTTCACCAACACTGGTTACTTCTAGAATTTCCTTGCCGTTATGTGAAAAGACTGTTCCAGGGGAAAATGGATTCCCAGATCCTTTCAATAAAACTAAGTGTTTTGGAGGTCCGGCGACTCTGCTATCAACTCTTGCCACTAACTCTTGTCCGGTGTAACAACCCTTGTCAAAAGATACCGATATTTCAACTAAGCCGGTTGCTGCTGGAATCGTTTTAGTGGTGATCTCATGCCCCATCGCTGGCATACCTGCCGATATTCGAATTTGCTCCCAAACAGCTGAAGACTGAAGCTCTGGGACTGTGAAATGAGTGGTCGTGAAATAATCTACAGCCTCCAAAAACGGCCACTCAAGGTTTATTGACCTTAAACCATCCAGCTCTTCTGGTGCTTGATCTTTCTCACCTAAAAACGTATACATGTTCAACATTGAAATTTCTATTGAACATTTTGTGCGTATCAAAAATCTACTGAGTCGATCTTTTACTTCTTCAGCAAATCCGGCGTCCATATCAAGAATGAAACCATTTTCTTCAACGCAGATCACTCTTAACCAAGCTATAACTAGGCCGGATGGGTCTAGCAGAAAAGACCAGGCACCTGAATGCTCAGTCAAATTTTCAATATCTTGGCTAAGTTGCCCTTGCAGAAATGCGCGAGATTCTGGTCCAGAAACCTCAATGAAATCTCGCTCCCTTTCTATTAATAGATTTTCACCCATTCTTTTCCCTACGTGACTCAGTCATTCTTCGAGCCGAAGGTATGGCAACTAAAAGTGCTTTTGCTTTATTTTGACACTCAAGGTACTCAAGTCGAGGGTCGCTATCTGCCACTATTCCAGCTCCGGCTTGAACTGAAGCAACTCCGTCTTTGATCAGCATCGTTCTTATTGTTATCGCTGTGTCTATATTTCCGGAGAAATCAAAATATCCGACGACACCAGCGTATGGGCCTCTTTTTACTGGCTCTAGTTCGTCGATTATTTCCATCGCTCTAACTTTTGGAGCTCCTGAAACTGTTCCTGCCGGCAGAGTTGCTTTCAAAACATCAATTGGCGTAATACCGCCTGCAAGATTTCCAGTTACTTGACTGGTTAAATGCATTACGTGGCTGTACCGCTCCAATGTCATCAACTCTTCAACCGATTCAGTTCCAAACTCAACAACTCGCCCGAGATCATTCCGGGCTAGATCCACGAGCATGATATGTTCTGCACGCTCTTTTGGGTCTTCTAACAGTTCGCTTGCCATTCGTTTATCTTCATTCTCTGATCTACCTCGCCAACGAGTTCCTGCTATCGGTCTAGAGATCACTTGATTATCCAAGAGTTGGACCATCGGCTCAGGTGAAGCTCCAACCACTGTCATTTCTTCGTAGCGGAGGAAATACATGTAGGGACTGGGGTTTATTTGACGAAGCACTCGATAAACATCAAATGCTTCCGCTTCTAGCTCGACATCGAACCTTTGAGATAAAACGACTTGAAAAATGTCTCCGCTAAGTATGTAGTCTCGCGCCGCATCAACCGCTGTGGTGTACGTATTTTCCGTCATAGTGGAAGTAACTTCTGGTGCTCCATCTTCTCCAGAAGGTGGGTCCATCAAGGGTTCATCCAGAGGAAGAGCGCCAGCCGAAGCTAGAGAATCGAGACGATTCAATGCTTCGTCGTACGCTTGGTCGACTTCATCTTGATCTGATCCTTCAGGCAGTAAAACATTAACTAAAAGAAAAGCGCGTTGGCGCCAGTGATCAATCGCTACTAAATCTCCAATAATTGACATAATCGCATCAGGGAAGCCCCGATCATCGTCTGGAGTATTGGGGAGTGCTTCAATTTCTCTAACTACGTCATAACCTAAATATCCGATTAACCCGCCGTGAAGAGGTGGAAGTCCCTCAATCTGTGGCGATTGATACCGTTCCAATAGATCTTCAAGAGCCTTCAATATCCCGTTATTTACATCTATACCCTCAGGTAGTGGCCCTTCGACTTCAACGATCTGAGAGCGCGAGGTCAAGGTGAGTAGTGGATTGCGACCAATAAAAGACCAACGGCCCCATGATTCGCCACGATCAACACTTTCTAATAAGAATCCTTCTCCTTCTCCTACACATCTGGCAAAAAGAGAAACTGGAGTAGTTAGGTCTGCTAAAAGTTCACGCCAAACAGGAATAACACTGTGATTTTTGGCCAAGTCATGAAACGACTGACGGTCTGGAGACGACACCTTTTAGCTGTCGCCTTTACTGAATGGACTAAAGAAGCAACTGTATTGGCCGGTGTGGCAGGCCCCTTTGCCTTCCTGTATCACCTGAAACAGAAGGGTGTCTCCGTCACAGTCATAAAATGCTTCCTGGATGTACTGACGATCACCAGAAGTCTCACCTTTACACCAATACTCTTGTCTGCTTCGACTCCAAAACCAAGTACGACCAGTAGATAACGACTTTTTCAGAGACTCGCTGTTCATCCAAGCCATCATAAGGATCTGACCCGTATCTTTTTCTTGAATAACTGCGGGAACAAGGCCGGCGTCATTGTAGGTGATGATTTCTTCCTGTTCTGCGCTCAAAGTAAACACTGAATATGGAATTGGACTTTCTTCAGTTTCTGACATAGCTCTAGTTTAGAGGGAAGGACCTGTCTCTAGTGAAGTATTTAAAGGTAGAGTCCCGTGCTTCCTTCTTCAAGTCGTGGAGATGCAACTGCATGAACATCGCGTTCTCTGAGAATTATGTACTCGGATCCTCTGACTTCAACTTCATAGCGGTCTTCAGGATTGAATAGAACTTGATCCCCAACTTCCATTGCTCGAACATTAGGTCCTGCTGCCACAACCTCTGCCCAAGTTAATCTTTTCCCCAACTGAGCGGTAGCAGGTATAAGGATTCCTCCCGATGAACGTCTTTCGCCTTCTCCGTCATCAATGCTTACTAAAACTCGGTCGTTTAGCATCTTGATAGGGAGGCCTTCTTCTGAAGGTCCCGGAAGATTATAAATTTCGGATTCACTCACTCACTGAACGGTAGCGGGCGAAATCACCGATGCGGTCTAACTGAAATACCCGCCTTTTGCATGTGCTTCTTTGCTTCAGGAATAGTGTGATCGCCGAAATGGAAAATAGAAGCTGCTAGAACAGCATCTGCTCCACCTTGTGTGACTCCCTCCACAAGGTGCTCTAAATTTCCCACTCCCCCGCTTGCTATCAGTGGCACATTGCATTCTTTTCCGAGCTCTCTAAGCATTTCTAAATCAAATCCATCAAGAGTTCCATCTTTATCCATGGAGGTTTGGAGGATCTCACCCGCCCCTCTTTCTACAACCTCTTGAATCCAGCTTTTAGCGTCAAGGCCGGTTGCTGTTCTTCCACCATGGCTGAACACTTCAAACTTTCCAGAGTCTTTTTCAGAACGCTTAGCGTCAACTGCCACGACAATGCATTGTCTTCCAAATTCTTCGGCTAACTCCGTAACTAGTTCGGGTCGCTCTATCGCCGCAGTATTAATTGAAACTTTGTCAGCTCCAGCGCGAAGGATTCTTCTTGCATCTTCGAGGCTTCGAATGCCGCCTCCAACCGTAAAAGGTATAAATACTTGTTCAGCGGTCCTATGTACAACATCCACCATTGTTTGTTGGGCCTGCGGGGAAGCTGCTATATCCAAGAAAATAAGTTCATCTGCGCCCTGATTGTCATAATGAGCAGCTAGTTCTACCGGGTCTCCAGCATCACGTAAATCTAGAAAATTTACTCCTTTGACAACACGACCATTATCAACATCTAGACACGGAATGATTCGTACTGACTTCACGAAATATCCTCAAGCTCTAAGGCTTCAAATAAACTGAAGACGTTTTCATAAATCGCTTTTCCGATAATTACACCTTCTAAAGACTTCCGTGAAGCTTCTAATTCCTTCAAGTCTTCAATATCGCGAATTGTGCCCACTCCCCCCGAAGCCACAACATTGATAGACGTCTCATCGAGCGAAGTCCGGAGAACTTCTAGATCTGGACCATTCATCGTTCCATCTTGTTCAATCTGAGTAATAATAAAAGCATCCACTTCACCTTCAGAAAACTTCTGCAACCCTTCAACCAATGGAATTCCTGTTCTCTTGGTCCATCCATGCGTCGCTATCTCTTCTCCAGAAACGTCTAAACCAACTGCAACACGCCCATATTCTGAAGATTCAGAAACTACATCCGGGTTTTCAATTGCGACAGTTCCAATCACTACTCGCTCCACCCCGGCATCAAACATGTCTCTCGCATCTTTTTGAGTTCGGATTCCCCCACCAACCTGAACCGGGATATCTAGCACGCCCGCAATCTCTTTAATGATCGAACGATTAACTGGGTTTCCGGAAAGTGCGGCATCTAAGTCAACAATATGAACCCACGACGCCCCCGCTTCCTGGAACAGTGCGGCTTGTTTTACCGGAGTCATTTCATAGATAGTTTCTTTGGAATAGTCACCTTGTAAAAGTCTCACGCAATTTCCACCACGCAGATCAATAGCAGGAAATATTTTAAAACTCATAAATTTCCACCTGCTAAAGAGAGAAAATTTTCTAGAATTTGCAATCCAACTTTTCCAGATTTTTCCGGATGAAACTGTGTGGCCCAGAGATTGTTCTGCGCTATAGCTGCACATACTTCCTTGCCGTATATACAAGTGGCGACAGTGTTTGAACTGATTGGGGCAGCATAACTATGAACAAAATATGCCCAGGATTTTTGTTCGTTACCTTCAAACATCGGGTGGCTCTCTGTTTTTAATAGGTTCCACTGCATTTGCGGTAACTTTTCAACGCCTGATACAAGTTCAACTTCTCCGTCAATTACTCCCAGACCTTCAAGCCCCGGTGTTTCCTCACTTCTTTCATATAGCATTTGCAATCCAACGCAGATTCCAAGAAACGGGCGTCCCCCTTCTGCTGCTTCTTGCGCGGCTGTCTTAGTTAATTCTCTCAATCCAGTTTCTTCAAGGCCGGAAATACATCTACCGAAAGAACCAACTCCCGGCAAAACCAAAGCATCAGCTCGATTAATAGTCTCTTCATTATCTGTTAATAACGCTTCTGCGCCTAAATGCTCTAAGGCTTTTTGTGCTGATCGGAGATTTCCGATCCCATAATCTAGAACCGCTATTAGTGGCGTTCCTGTCACAAGGTTCCTTTTGTAGACGGCAAAGCTGTGCCCTCTATTTTGATTGCATCACGTAAGCAACGTGCAACAGCTTTGAAACTTGCCTCCACTATGTGGTGGGTGTTTTTACCTCTGACTAAAGCAATATGAAGAGTGACCTTAGCTGTGGTGGCAAAAGCTCGCCAAAACTCTTCCATTAGTTGAGGGTCAAAAGGGGGATCTCCCAGTATTTTCTCTCCAGGAAAATCTACTTCGTAGTGCAAGAACGGTCTTCCAGAAAGGTCAAGAGCAACTTCGACTAAAGCTTCATCAAGCGGAACTCTCATAGAGGCAAACCGGCGAACTCCCGTTTTATCTCCCAAAGCTTTTTGGAAAGTTTCCCCAAGCGTGATTCCAACGTCTTCTACCGTGTGATGAGCATCAATAGCCAAGTCACCAGCACAATCAATTTTTAGCCCTATGCCACTATGTCTTCCAAGTTGATCCAACATGTGATCAAAAAAAGGTATTCCGGTAGAAACGTTAACTGATCCCCCATCAAGAGAGACTTCAATACTTACTGAAGTCTCCGCGGTAGCTCTTTCTGTATTAGCTTTTCTCATTTTAGAATCTCTCCAAGTGCTTCAATAAATAAATCGTTTTCATTTCTCGTACCTACAGTCACCCTTAAACAACCTTCTAAACCGTCAACCATCGAAAAATCTCTAATAAGTATCGATCTTGAAATAAGTTCTTCCCAAATCTGTCCGGCATCCTGATTCTTCGCTTTGAACAAAATAAAATTTGTTTCTGAAGGCCAAACTTCTAACGGAAACTTTCTTAAAGATTCACTTATTCGATCGCGTTCTTCAATTATATCTGTGACTCGTTTTTCCAGCGAAACTGAATCCTTTAGAGCCTCAATCCCCAATTCCTGCGTAAGAGTTCCTAGGTGATATGGAAGCGAAACTTTCCCAACCTCTTCAATGCACCAAGAAGGCCCAAGTAAATACCCGAGACGAAGACCTGCCAATCCCAACGCCTTGGAAAAAGTTCTACTGATCACAAGTGGGCGATCTTCAGAAAGTAAAGAAAGAAACGACGTATCAGCGAACTCTCCGTAGGCCTCGTCTACTAGCAAAATACCTTCATAAGTTTCAAGGATCTCTAAGATTCTTTCAGGTAACTCTTTCGGCTCTGGAAGTCCTGTTGGATTATTAGGTGAGCATAAAAATATTAAGGAAGGCCTATATTCAAGAATCTTTTCACAAGTAGATTCCACATTAAGGCTGAAATCTATCTCACGTTCTCCTTCGATCACCGGAGTGCCAGTGATCGCTGCAATCTTTGAATGCATGACATAAGTTGGCTTGAAAACCATCAGAGACCTTTCCGGGCCTCCATAAGTTAAGAGAAAGTTTTGTAGCACTTCATTAGAACCATTTGCCGCGAACACTTGATTAGCAGATACTCCGTATTTCTTAGCTATCTCTTCTCGAAGTTTTTTCGCTGACCGGTCTGGGTAACGATTTAGATTCAACTCGTGTCCAGCGGTAAAGCCTTTAGAAGGTGCTTCTGGCGCCTCGTTGGCATTAAGACGGACCGAAACATCTATTTGTGGAGAGAAGTATCCGCTCGATCCTGATATTCCTTCACGCGGTTTGAGGAAGTTATTCATTCTCTTCCTCCGCTATCTTCTTCATTCGTCTACGGATTGATTCAGCATGGGCGTCTAAGCCCTCAGTTTCCGCGAGAACAACTGCATGTTTTCCTAATGTTGAAATCGTTTCCTTTGAAGCTGATATCACGTGCACTTCCTTCAAGAAATCAGAAACACTCAAAGCTCCGGAAAATCTTGCAGTGCCTGCAGTAGGTAAAACATGACTAGGGCCTGCAATGTAATCCCCTAGAGTTGCAGGCGACCAAGATCCGCAAAAGATCGCCCCAGCATTCTTAACCTTTGCCGCCATAATTTCGGGATCATGAGTCATTATTTGAAGATGCTCGGGAGCGACTATATCGACCACCTCTAAAGCCTGTTCTGGATCCTCTACTAAAACACAATAACCGGAACGCGAAAGTGTTGATTCAATCTCTTCTTTCCTAATGGATGTTTCTAATATTTTTGTTATTTCAGAATAAACTTTTTCCGCTAATTCTTTTTCCCAAGTAACAAGCCAAGATAAGCCGTCTGGTCCATGCTCTGCTTGAACAATCAGATCTAAGGCAACTAAATCCGGAGAAGCAGTTTCATCAGCTACCACTACTACTTCTGACGGGCCCGCAAATGATGCCGGTACTCTTACTTTTCCAGACACTTCTTGCTTAGCTAGCGACACGTAAATGTTGCCTGGCCCAACTATGACATCAACTGGTTCTACTTCTTCTGTGCCATATGCAAGTGCTGCTACAGCTTGTGCTCCGCCTATAGGGTGCACTTCTTGTACTCCCGCAATAGCGGCGGCGGCTAAAACTGATTGAGATATTCTGCCATCAGGGTTCGGAGGTACCGCTACTACGATGCGTTCCACTCCTGCCATCTCTGCCGGAATAGCCGTCATGATTACAGTAGATGGGTAAGATGCTTTTCCGCCTGGAACATAACATCCTGCACTTCTCAGAGGAAGTAGCCGTGATTTTATAGACATCCCATCTTTTGTTATTTCATGCCTACTTAATTTATGTTCTGAGTAGTAGGTTCGAACATTTTCTGCAGCTTTTTCTAGAGCAGCTCTAAGCTCTGGAGATATTTGCTCTAAAGCATTCTCCATTTCTTTTCTCCCAACAGAGAGAGTTCTAGGTCGAGACCCATCAAAACGTTCAGTCATCTCATACAAAGCTTCGTCGCCTCTTGCCCGTACCTCTTCAATTATCCCTTTAACCACTGCCAATATTTCTTCATTATTTTCTTTAGAGAATGGGCGCGGCAAACATTCAGATACCGGTTTTTCAAGATCTCCGCGTACATCTAGTTCTTTAAGCACCTTTTCACGCTAGCGGGCTTTCCACCCAAGGACCGAATGAATATTTGAATCGTGCCAAAGTTGCGTTATTTCAAATACATGTAAAACTTAAAAAATGAACACCAATGAACGTTTTACTGGAGAGCTCTCATCAATTTCAACACAAATTGATGACCTGATAAGTCGAGTTGAGAAAATATTAGAAACCTCTTCTTTAAACAGAACTGATGAGAATGCGGGTTTACTCGAGATTGAAAGACACCTTCGTTCTACCCGACGTGAAGTCAATCGTTTGATGAGGGACGAAAAAGCTTAAAGAAATCATATGCAAATTTCTCTTGAAGTTGTCTCTACTAAACTTCGGAAGAGGGACAGAAATCATTCAAAGTGCATTCCTCGCAACGCGGCTTACGGCTTGGACAAACTCTCCGCCCATGTAAAATCAATCTCAGGCTAAAAGAACCCCTCTCATCTGCTGGAATCATAGGGTTTAAAACCATTTCAATTTTTACTGGATCTGTCTCTTCAGTCAATCCCAGTCTGCGAGAAAGACGCCCGACATGCGTATCTACTGGTAGCCCGGGAAGCCCTAGATCGACGCTGCGAACAACATTTGCTGTCTTTCTTCCGACACCTGGGAGTGAAGTCAAATCTTCCATGGCACCTGGAACTTCACTGTCATAAACCTCAACTAGCCTCTGAGCCATTCCAAGCAAATTCTTTGCTTTTGAAGCATAAAATCCGGTTGAACGAACAACCTCTTCCAGTTCCGAGAGATTAGCTTCCGCAAGATCTTTAGGAGTTGGGTACCGCTTAAACAAGGCAGGGGTCACCATGTTCACCCTTTTGTCGGTGCATTGCGCAGAAAGAATAGTTGCGGCTAACAACTGAAACGGATTCTTATGATCAAGTTCACAAATGGCTTCTGGATACTCGTCAGTTAAACGCAAATGAGTTTCCCTTGCCCGCCCTTTTGGTGTTCTCGGACTGCCCATACTTAAGACAGTAGCCTGACTTGGGCCTAGTTCGGCGATAGCCTTTGCTTCATGCCGTCCGAAGACTTTCCTCAGCCCGAGACATTACTCCTCTCAGACGGAACCGACTCCGCAACTCTCTCCCTCTCACGTAACGGCTGGAAAGTTGAACTTGATGTCCCTGGAGGAAAAGACGAAAATAAAAAAAGACTCCTCGAAGCCGCCGCTCAAGCAATAGCCATAGGCGAAGGCGGCCGCTTGGAATTCTGGATAGAGAGCGTTCAAGATGACTGCGATCACGTCCCTTTAGCTGCTGGCTACACCCCTTATCGCGATTTATGGCGGCTCTCTCGACCTCTTCCTGCAAAAGAAAGCCAATTGGTGACTCGTTCTTTCACGACTGACGATCTTCCAGAAATAGTTGCTATCAATAATCGTGCTTTTTCTTGGCACCCAGAGCGGAGTGATCAGACAATCGAAGATTTCGAAAAAAACATGAAAGAATCATGGTTTGATCCAAATGGCCTACGTATATGGGAATCAAATGGAGTTATCCAAGGTTTTTGTTGGACGAAAATCCATTACGACCTTTTACCACTCCAAGGAGAAATTTATGTCATTGCAGTTGACCCAGAATTTCAAGGTAAGGGTTCAGGAACAGAACTCGTACTCGCCGGTTTAAATTGGATTCATGGCAACGACATAAACCAGGCCATGCTTTATGTAGAGTCAGACAATCATCCTGCTAACCGTGTTTATAGCGCACTTGGCTTCAGCCACGAAATGACTAACCGAGCTTACGAAAGATTTATAAGATAGGAATTCATCTTCATTTTGGAGTGTTCCTCTGACTTTTCTGAGAAACTAAGATATGCAAGAACGACGTTGGATCAATAGATATCAGCCACAAACACTGGTAACAGGGACCATGCTGCTCTACATTGAAGGTCTCTTCAATATGGTTCGGGGTAACCAACTTCTTCTACTTGTAGGCGTCCTAATGTTTCCCGCTGCTTATCTCATAGCTAATGAAAAGAAGATTGGCTGGACCCTAGGAATCGCCACCTCTCTAGTCGCTATAGCAATCAGAGTGGTGGCTATAGGGCCTGGGTTGAGTGTTTTATTTGCCTTAATCTTCCCGGTCGTATTAGCAACATTGCTTCTTCATCCAACAAGTCGCGAATACCAGAAAATTTGGTTCAAGTGATGGCTGTAGGAAAAAACCTTCCGTCCGAAGAAGAAAAAGAAGCCACCGTCACAGCAATGTTTGATCGAATAGCTCCGCGATATGACCTCGTGAATCGGTTAATGACATTTCGTCTAGACGTAAAGTGGCGAAGAAAGTCAATTCGATCTTTATCTCTTCCAAATCAATCGATTGTTCTTGATATTGCTTGCGGTACAGGAGATTTCTGTAGAGATTTAAAAAAGGAAGGTTTCATACCTTTTGGAATTGACCTATCTCAAGGAATGCTTTCCTCTGCCAGAACAACCTCCCCACTCGTCAACGCTGATGCATTAGTTCTTCCAATAAATAATGCTTCTATTGACGGAGTTACTTGTGGTTTTGCTTTAAGGAATTTCGTTTCCCTCCCTCCCTTCTTTAATGAATTGAATCGCGTTTTACGGCCAGGAGGGCGTATTGCTCTTCTTGAGGTAGATAGACCTTCGAATAGATTGGTACGACTTGGTCATAACTTTCACTTCGGCAAAATTGTCCCAATTCTTGGATCCATTCTTTCCGATGGTAAGGCGTATAAGTATCTCCCAGAATCAGTGGCGTATTTACCAGAATTTGATGCATTAAAAGAAATGCTTTCAGTTGCAGGATTTGTTGACATCAAGAAACAAAAGTTAACAAGCGGGGTTGCGCAAGTTCTTACTGCGGCGAAACCAACAAACTAAACAACAAGTCCGAGCGTCAAGAAAAACCCGGCAGTTATTTGGATCTGGCTCGTTCGAGAAAGTAGCGGTATTAATTCTTTTCCTGATGCGCCATTTAACACAGATTTAACTGCTGAAGAAGCCACGAGGCCGGCTATGAGGATAAGCACAGTCCATGGTTTTGAAAATACTGCTAACGAACCCACTATCAAAGAAGCATCAACGAAAAAAACATACAAGATTCGGGTACCGCGATCACCCAGCATCACCGCAAGAGTCTTCTTGCCTGACTCCTTATCTCCTGCTATGTCTCGCAAGTTGTTTATCTCCAACAGCGAGCATGACATTAGGCCTACTGATACGGACACCAATAAAGAAAGGCCGGTAATTTCTTCAGATTGAATATAGCTACTACCCAAAGTTGCCCCTAAACCAAAAAAGATGAACACAGAAATTTCTCCTAGGCCTCGGTACCCATAAGGTTGAGAACCGCCGGTATAAAACCATCCTGCTGCTATTGCTGCAACCCCGAAAAGTAATAGCCATGGATTAACCGCTAATGAAAGAATGAAGCCGACTACAGAAGCTAGCCCGAAGAAAAGAAATGCTGCTGCTTTGACCTGTTGTGGAGCGGCTAATCCGCTACCTACTAAACGTTTCGGGCCTAAACGCTCGAGACCGTCAACTCCACGTGTTCCATCAGAATAGTCATTGGCAAAATTTGTAGCGATCTGAAGAAATACTGCAACTAGAAGTGCGCAAAGCGCACGCCACCAAATAATCCCTACACCGGAAGCGGCCGTTCCTACTACTACAGGTATCACTGCTGCCGAAAGAGTTCGGGGTCTCGCCCCTAGTATCCAGTGGTTCATATTGCTATACATTCTGCCAGTTAAAATTGAATAGCGGATAAATGTCCTTATTTACCACTCGCTCACATGTAAGACATCGCCTAAGGGTCTTCTTTCTCGTGTAGCCGAGATACTTGATCGGTCATCTTCAGCAGCCCAACCAATGGCGATAGTTCCAATGGCTCGAGCTCCTCGTGGAACAGAGAAACGTTCAGAAACTTTTTCTTCTTTTTCAAACTGACCAAAAAAACAGCAAGCCATTCCGCTTTCAACTACCAAAAGTTGCAAAGCCGTAGATGCGGAAGCTGCATCTACTATCCAATATGGGATAGGCCACGCATCAATACTTTCACCAAGACCACTCTTCTTCTTATCAATTTCTTGATATCTGCTTAAGTATCTCTCAGGAATTCCATAAGGAATCACTAAAACTGGAGCTAGCAGCAGCCCGGGCCACGGAAAATTATCTCTTCGATCCTTGTCAAGGGTTGTATCCCAGTAAGCCGCTACTTCTTTTTCTCCATTGAGAACTAAGAATTCAACGCCCTGACTATTACCTGCTGTTGGGGTTCTTCTAGCTTGATCAATCAAATTCTCAAGAATTTTGGAATCAATAGGTGTTGTCTTATAATTACGACAACTCCGACGTGCCGCTAGAACTTGCGCAACACTTGAAGAATCTCCAGCCCCGTTTTTCAAGTTTCTAAGCGAGTTTTGCTAAATCCTCTGACATGGCCCAACCCCAAGCCACTACAGTGTCTCCTCGCTCCATGTTCAAATCTTTAAATAGTTCGTTAGTTTCCTCAGAAATAGCTTCGGGTTTTAGCGAAGTGTGATCAAAGACGCATGGTTTTGAGCCATCACCTATGGCCATAAAAGATTTTTCATCGTAAGACAAAGAAGATAAACCAAACCGCTTTACAAATCGCCTTCCCCAAGCTCTTTCTTCGCCTGAAGCCCGATGGTTCGGACGAGGAATCAAACTGGAAAGAGGTTTATAAAGTTCTAGTGCTCCTGGGTCATTGAATCTTGATCCGAAAACTACGTCCTCATCTGGGAAAGCCATAACTGCACGTCTCTGCAATTCCGTAAACACAGCGCGTAACACTGTATTGCGACGCGAACTTGGCTGTATCGAAGAAGCACCAATTATCACACTTGGTGTCCCACCTATTCTCTCAAGCGTTGAGAATGAAAACCCTTTCAAACGACCGCCTTCGCGTGCAGTCGTTACTAATACCCATGCTTCTGCTTGTTTCGAAAGTAAACCAATGCCGAAAGAATTATTTCCTTCTTCGCACAGAGCAGCCATTTCTTCAATCTCGGCATCGCCCAGCATGGAACAATCTTTTGTCTCAACCTCTATAGCCATGGACTCCACCTCCGATTGTCGCTCAATAAACGCTGAGCTTCTACTTCTGTGCCTCTTAAATCTTGGATAAAGCGCTATTCAAGTTAAAAAGGTAGATATCCAGCCTGCCGTGTCGACACTGAGTTGCCAACCTCTAATCACCTTCTGTTGAAATCACCCGATGACTACAGAATTCATACCAAGCAGGATTCGGAGTTCTGCTACTAAGCCTCCAGTTGTATCTACGGAATACTCATTGGGTAATCGCAGTACTTGTTTAGGTCCAATCTCGAGAAAAACTTCTGCTTCTCCGGAGTGCTCTTCAAAAAGTTTCTTTAACTCTTCAATACGATCTTCTAATGAATCATTCAAAGGTAACTTCACTCGAAGAGGTTTTATTACGTCGTCATCGGAAGGAACAAAAACCTCAATTTCTTGTGCAAATAGTTTTGGAGAATCTTCTCTCTCGTTTAGACGACCTTTAATAATCACAATTTGATCATCTTCTAACTTATGGCCGTGTTCCTCCATAGTTTTCGGAAAAATCATTACCTCAATTGAGCCGGCGAGATCTTCAAGGTGGAATGAAGCCATTAGTTTTCCCGCCCTAGTCCACCTTTTATCCAAGTTAGAAATCACTCCACCAACTGTTCTGAAGACTCCTTCTTCTTCTTCTTCAAGGAGTCCTGTGATATTAATATCCGTTCTTCTTCTTAAACTTCCCTCAATTCCTTTCAGAGGATGATCCGAGATGTATAAACCCAGCATTTCTTTCTCAAACGCGAGTCGTGTCATCTTGTCAAACTCAATATCAAGAATTGGCTCACGTTCATCGAACACAGGACCTTCGTCGCTTTCGCCAAAAAGAGACATAACTCCCATTTCATGTTCTCTACGCCGAGCCAATGTGTGGTCAATTATTGACTCTGAGGCTGCAAGTAGTCCTTGGCGGGGATACCCAAAACTGTCAAATGAGCCGGCTTTGATGAGTGATTCCACAGATCTCTTATTCAAGACAGTTGAATCACAACGTTCAGCAAAGTCATAAAAATCCAGGAATGGACCATTCAGATCTCTTTCTTCCAGAATTCGATTCACTAAATTCTCTCCAACGTTTCTAACTGCAGAAAGCCCAAACGAGATCTGAGTAAACTCTTTACTATCTGCATCCTCTTGAGCAGGATAGAAATGACTACGAGCGAGATTGATATCTGGAACATCCACTTCAATGTTCATAGAACGACATTCGTTTAGATAAATTGCTGCTTTATCTAGATTTGTCTTAACACTTGTAAGTAAGGCAGAAAAGTACTCGACCGGATAGTGGGTTTTTAAGTAGGCAATCTGATAGGCGATGTACCCATAGGCGTACGAGTGACTTTTATTGAATGCATAATCTGCAAAACCTTCAATAATGGCAAATAGATCTTCTCCAAGGGCCCCTCCATAACCTGTTTCCTCACAACCCTGAACAAACTTTTCCTTTTCTTGAGCCATTAACTCTCGAACTTTTTTACCGCAGGCTTTACGTAGATTATCGGCCTGCTCTAAGGAATATCCTGCGAATTTTTGAGCAACACGCATAACAGACTCTTGATAAATCATTAGGCCATACGTACTTCCCAAGATCTCTTCGGCGTCGTCGTGGAAGTAGTTCACAGCTTGACGGTTGTTCTTTCGATCCGCGTAATCGTTATGCATGTTTGCCGACATCGGGCCCGGACGATAAAGCGCCACTAGTGCCGCTACATCTTCAAAACTCGTTGGGGCTAGAGACCTCATTAATGCTCTCATCGGAGTGGACTCAAGTTGGAAAACGCCTATTGATTCCCCCGCTGAAAGAAGAGCAAATGTCTCTGGGTCATCAAGTGGAACTTGATCTATATCTACTTCTTCACCTCGAACTTTATTAATGATTTCAAGCGTGTCGGTAATCACGTCAAGATTCCTGAGACCAAGAAAATCCATCTTCAGTAGTCCGAGATCCTCCACCCCATGCATTTCATACTGCGTTACAACTGGTGCTTCCTCTGGATTTTGACCAGAGTCAGGTTTTCTTTGAACCGGCAAATACTCAGTTAGAGGCTCTTTAGTAATTACAACCGCGGCAGCATGAATGCCGTCTTGGCGTCGTAATCCCTCAAGGCCACGTGCAACATCTACTACTCGCTTTACATCGCTATCTGACTTATACATTTCTCGTAGTTCGTTCGCCATCTTGTAGCCATCAAGGTGCTGTTCATCTTTTTCTAGACAAGCTGCAAGTGGAGTGTCTCTGCCCATCACCAGAGGAGGCATAACTTTAGCAATCCTGTCTCCTACCCCATATGGGTACCCAAGAACACGTGCTGCATCTCGAACCGCTGCTCTGGCTTTTATCTGAGAGAATGTGACGATTTGAGCTACATGATCACGCCCATACTTGTTTGCGGCGTACCGGATTAATTCGTCTCTGTACCGAGAGTCAAAATCCATATCTATATCTGGCATTGAGGCTCGGCCAGGGTTCAAGAAGCGTTCAAAAAGTAAGTCATATTTTATTGGATCAATATCTGTAATTCCCAGGCAATAAGCGACCGCGCAACCCGCTGCACTGCCTCGTCCCGGGCCTACTCGTATCTCCCTCTCGCGTGCATATCTTATGAGGTCCCAAGTAATTAAGAAGTAAGAAGAGAATCCTGAGCCTTTAATTACCTCTAATTCATAGGTCAGCCTGTCAGCGACTTCATCAGAGAGTTTCTCACCCCAACGACTTTTAGCTCCTTCTAAAGTTAAATGTCGTAAATATTCAGATTCGTCAGAAAACGTTTTCGGAATGGGAAAGTCGGGAAGTTGTGGATTCCCAAATTCAATTTCTACATTTGCTCTCTCTGCTATCCATAATGTGTTATCACATGCTTCCGGAATTTCGGAAAATAAATTTCTCATCTCTAATGCACTCTTCAAATAATGTTGATCTCCGGAAAACTTGAAACGATTTGGGTCACTCATGAGAGCATTGGTTTGAACACATAAAAGAGCGTCATGACTTTCAGCATCATGCTGATGCGTGTAATGGCTGTCATTAGTCGCTAATAGCGGAGCGCCAATCTCTCGACCGATTTGAATTAACTGCGGATTAGTTTTCTTTTGTTCAGGTATTTCATGATCCTGTAACTCCATAAAGAAATTGTCTTTGCCGAAGATGTCCTGAAATCGTGCGGCTTTTGCTTTTGCGTCTTCATAGTTGTCCGCTAGTAGCGCTTGCAATACCTGTCCACCTAGACACCCAGAAGTTGCTATCAAACCTTCGCTATGTTCAGAAAGGACCTCCCAATCCACTCTTGGCTTATAGTAATAGCCTTCCATAAAAGCGCGACTAGCAACTTGGATCAAATTTTTGTATCCCATTTGATTTTCAGCCAAAAGAGTCAAGTGATAGTAAAGTTTCCTTCCTTTACTGGTTTCGCCACCAGAATCATCAAGACGACCTGTCCGCGCTGGCCTTTCCTCCCTTGATTCATAAGCCATGTAGGCCTCAGTGCCAAGAATTGGTTTTACTCCATGTTCACGACAAGCTTGATAGAAATCTAAAATTCCATACATATTGCCATGGTCTGTAATCCCCAAAGCCTTCTGCCCATCAGCAGCGGCAGCAGCAACCAACTCAGATATACGCGACGCACCATCCAACATGGAATATTCAGTGTGCACATGTAAATGAGTAAACGAGGATGTCATTAGCGCTGCCTAGGAAACGGATTATCTCTTGGTGATCGAGATAACATCATAACACGCGTAATAAGAATCATTCTCATTATGCGGATACCGGTATGACTTTTTTACAAGTAGTTGCCATGCTGATCCCCAGAAGCAGAGCCAGCTGGTCCAATTTCTCCTCGACGCATGCCAGCTAATTGCTGTTGAGCTGCCATTTGCTGAGCAAAAAGAGTCGCTTGAATGCCTTGCACTAAACCTTCGAGCCACCCCACTAATTGCGCATGAGCTATCTGCAATTCTGCTGCGCTTGGTGCCTCATCGTCAAAAGGAATAACAAGGCGATCTAGTTCTTCCCTAAGGTCATCCGTCAAAGTAGATCCAATTTCCTCTACAGAAGTATCAAAAATTTCTTTTAACCGGCCTCTGCTCGCTTCATCTAGAGTTGCTGAGCGGACTTCTTCTAACAGCTGCTTCATCATTGTCCCAACCCGCATCACTTTTGCGGGGTGTTCCACTGCTTCGGAAATTTCCAACTCTGTTGAATCTTCAGCATGTGAGTTTGAGTCCAAAACCTCAGCCTGTTGCGTTTCTTCTTGACTATTTGACTCCATACTCAGACTCTAGGCTTTTTTAATCATCATTGCAGTCACGTGACCATGCTTATTGCAGGAACATACATCTCGTCTGCCGTCAAAGAGCCATGCCGGCAAATTAGTTCAATAGACATTACTTCTGCAGCATCTAAAAATGCGACGGGCTCACGCGCTACTAAAGCTATATCTCCAAAGCGAGTCCAAGCCGCCTCGGTGACTCTCGGACCGAACCATCCTTGATTAACGACATCATCGGCACTCATAACCCATGCAAGGCTCTCAAATTGTTCTTTGGCTGCCTGAAAGAGTTCTCGGCTAGCTCCTTGACGTGCGTGCAGCCAACGGAATCTTGGTTCTCCACTTTGAAACTCAATCAAAGAAGTTACGTCCTTTGAAAGCGAGACCAGATTGTCCCCAACTGAAACTTGCCCGTGGTCCGCAGTTATAAATAAAGCCACTTCAGGACCCACACGGTCAAGAATTTCTTTCACCATCAAATCACAGGAGAAGAGTTCCTCTTCGTAACGATCAGAAAACCCGAACTCATGGCCAGTTAAATCTATACCGTCCCAATAAACATAAACAAAAGGTTCCCCACTGTTGACCAGAGCCACAGTTTCAGAAACGAGTCCATCTCGATTCTCGTACCCATGGAGCCGCACATCAGACATGTGAGCGGCAGAAAAACCACTATTTTGAAATTTTTTCTTAGAAACCACCGGTGGTCGCTGACCACCGAATGGTTGAACAGGTTGAAGAAGTGTTGGCGAGATCTCCTTCTGAGCGTCACCAGACCCTGTTGACCAACGCAAGGTGTTTAAGATTTTATCTTGAACAGGAATCCTGTACCCGATTAATCCATGTTCTCCCGGAGGCACCCCTGTAGTGATTGAGGTCAAAGCCGCCGCCGTTGTAGATGGAGCAACAGTAGTTATTGACCCTCCATCAAATTGTTTTAAAGTCGGAAGGCCAGAAATTCGACTTTGCAATTGCCCCCACCCAAGTCCATCTAGGACCAAGAGGACAACTTGACGGGCCGTCAGAACGTCTTCTGAAATCCAACTAGGTTCTTTTTCTGCTTCAAGCAAAGTCGGAACTAGTTCAGTAACGCAAGACCTCTCATAGTCTGGGACCACTGGCGATATGAAATCAGAGTTCTTCATTTATACAAGAATACTTCGGAAGAGGAGTTATTTCCGCAAGCGACTAAATGCTAATCCGATAAGTCTTTTAGTACCTCGTTGAGGTCGCTTGGTATCTCACTTTCAAAAGAAACCCTCTCATTCCTCGTTGGATGCTCAAACTCTAAGAACGAAGCATGCAGAAAAGGGCGTTCAAGATCAATAACACTTCTCTTTCCTCCATACAGCTCGTCCCCAACTAACGGGTGCCCTATGGCAGAAAGATGTACTCGAATTTGATGAGTTCGGCCTGTTTCCAACTTGCAGCAAATCAGGGAAACTGTTGGATCTGACCATCTTTGAGTTACCTCATAATTTGTTTTAGCAGGACGTCCAGCAGCAATCACTGCCATTCGGATTCGATCTTTCTTAGATCTCCCGACCGGAGCATCTACTGACCCTGTATCTGAATCCATTTGCCCCCAAACCAACGCTACATACCAGCGGCCCATTGATCGGTCTGACAATTGTGCCGACAGATGTTCATAAGCCTTTTGAGTTCTAGCCACAACTAATAATCCAGAAGTTCCCCGGTCTAAACGATGAACTATCCCAGGTCGAGATTTCGAACCTATTCCACGCAAATCCGGCCATGACGCAAGTAAGCCATTGATCATTGTTCCCGTCATATTTCCTGCTCCCGGATGCACCACAAGCCCTGCTGGCTTATCCACGACTAGTACTTCATCATCCTCATAAACAACAGGGATCTCAATATTTTCTTCAGGCTCAGGAGCATCAGCGTCTTCTCGCGTCTCATGGGAAACACTCAAAGTTTCTCCAAGTTGAACTCGCCTGGATCGCGATTGCTCCACTTTTCCGTTCAACGTAACTTTTCCATCATCAATAAGATTTCCGGCGCGGTTGCGGCTCATGTCAAGGACGAAGGCAACAACTCGGTCTAGTCGTTCCCCTCTCAGAGATTCTGGTATTGATTCACTGCTCATATGAGTCAGTGCTCACTCTGTCAGAATCAATATCTTCTCCAGAATATTGCGTTGATTTCATTCCAGCCCAAAACATCATTAACCCACCTACAACTATTGCAGAATCTGCAATATTGAATACTGGCCACCATTGGAAATCTACGAAATCAACTACTCCCCCACTTAAGAAGCCTTCCTCAGCTCTAAATACTCGGTCGACTAAGTTTCCTACCGCACCACCAATAACAAGACCAACAGATACTTTGCCAACCCTTGATTGAATTTGAGCACCAAGTCGAACAACAAGAATTATCACGACGAGTATGAGAATTGTAAATACTGGTCCTAGATTCTCGCCTTGACTGAAAGCTATTCCCGTATTTCGAACTAGTCGGAATTGAAGTGTCCAAAAAAGTTCTACTATCTCACCTTGCTCAAGGCGTTCTAAAGCCCACCATTTTGTGAGCTGGTCAAGAAGAACGATTCCCGAAGACGTTATTATGCTGGATTTCCAAGGTTGTAACATTTAAGTACCTTAAGGTCTCTCGATATGCCTTAAATCCTAACTACTGATGTAAGTGGCTTTAAGAACCTAACGGCGCCCAAGTCCTCCAGCTTTGTATTCCACTCGTTCTGCTGCCCAAGGTATTGCCTTTAGGCGCTCTTGT
>MDTB01199094.1_pt1 | contig 22528 bp, 6 predicted proteins | sample 811161 | NCBI WGS metagenome assembly MDTB01 (sample SAMN05326650, study PRJNA326480) | marine metagenome | isolation source: seawater | place: Mediterranean Sea | collected 2009 | reverse complement strand
GTTTCTAAAAAATTAGAAAATTCTAGAGCTTTTTCTAGTCGTTCGTCCATAGGATCTCCTTGTATATACTGTTATAGTATACACTAAAACTAGATATTTGTCAAGAGTTAATTAGAAAGTATTTGATCCGCCTGTAGCCACACTAGGTGATGTAACTTCTACATTCGAACCTGTAGCACGTCTGACAGTAATGGCGCTTGTAAGGGTGCCTTTGACGTTTTCATCCTCAGGACCACCAACTCCTGTTTGATCTCCGGCATCATCGTCTCTAAATACTACTCTCACTCTAATACCATTAGTAATATAGCGTATAAAGATTTGATAATCGTTTTCTGCGTATGGATTTGTGCCGCCATCTTGGAATATTTGAACTTCTGTACCATTTGTGTTTAAGTCATACATACCTGTGTTGGTAATTGTACCTTGATTTCCGCCGCCATCTGCATATGCACTTGTATAGTTTATACTTACATTTTTAGCATCGTTTACTAGACTTTTCCAGTCTAATGTCTTTGCTTCTGATCCTGTGTAAGCTAAACTAGAAACAACTTTTACTGTTCCACCAGCATTCCAAAATGCTTTAAATGCGTTTGCACTTGCCCAGGTCAACCGTACATCATGTTGTTGTATGCCGTTCCAGTTGCCTTTATTTGCTGTTCTTGCTGTACTAAGTGTACTTTGTGCCGTTGCTAGTGTAAATCTATTTGATGTTACTGTAGCTAATGCCGTTTCAAATTCGTTATGAATATCAGCTGTAATGCCTGTGTCCGTATCCACTGTTGTTAAAGAAACAGCTGAGTTAGTTTGGTGTGCGCTTGCTTTGCGAATATCACCTCGTAAGTTATTCCATTGACTAGCTGTTATAGTTGATCCTACTGATACGCTAGGAGCACTAATTGCAACATTATAACCAGCGGATGAATTGCCACTACCAGTTGGGGTTCCCATTACTGTGTTTATACCACTTCTTAGAGTAGTATAATGTGTTTCGTTAATACTTGTGCCTACTGATACAGCCATTATTGTTCCTTTTTAAACTACGTACTTATTTATACTTTTAAAACACACTCAATTAGTTTTTCTGACTCGTCAGTACTTGATTCTAGGGCAATTCCTACTAATGCTGTTGATACTATAGTAGTACATACTCCGTTGTCCCAAGCATATACTGGTTGCCCTTTTGTAACAACTCCACTTACTCTTACAGGAACTCGACCTTTAAGACCAATTGCTTGGCCATCACAGTCGCTATTCATTAAGTATGCAGGTTCTGCAGATATAACTCCGATTGCCATGCAACTTGCTTTACATGCTGTAGCTTCTGCTTCACCGCCAACACACATTGCTGTTCCTGTTGGATAATCTTGATCAGTTACATAAACCTCTGCTAAGTCAGCATATCTTGCACTTGTTGCTGTACCTTGGAATAATACTGCATTTAAGTTTCCTGATCCGTCTCTTACAGCTACAGTATTACCAGTACCAGTTCCGCTACTGTCTACTGATCCTACTCTAGTGTTTCCACCTACAATAAGAGCACTTGCTTTTTCTGAAATTCCCCAAAAATTTCCGGCATATACATCATCAAATGGTGCTGTCATAGAACCTATATCTATACTTCTATAAACAGTTGGACTTGTACTTTGTATACCAGGTAAAATACTTCCTGGACGGATATCTACAACATTTACGTTTGCTCCGCCGGATTCTTTTACTCTAAATTTAATTTCGTCACCTTGTGAATTTTGAATAACACCTTCGTTATCATTTTCAATAAACAATTTTAAATCCAAACCTGCACCAATTGCAATACCTGCATCAGTTTGGAAGTTTGTTATTTCTGTGAATACTGTTGGCGCACCTGGATTAGCTGTAACATAATTACTAGCAGAAATTCCGTTAAGTTTTAATGCGTTAGATGCTGTGCCATGGAATTGATGATCTGTACTTGTTACTCCAGCTGTTGCACTTTGCGTATTTTTAAGTGTAACACCTTGACGTACTACGTCAAATCCTGAAATTGCGTTTTGTGCATCAGTTGAGTCAATAGTAAATTCTACTGGGCTTATTAAGAATTGTACATCGTCGTTTACTGTTGCAGCAATTACACTTCTACTAATTGATCCAGTATCAAGTACTGTTTTACTTGTCATTTGTGTAATGCCTGTACCTGCATCTTGTGGACCTACAAGTACAAAATCTGTGCCATTGTATGCATATAACTGTTGGTTAGTTGTATCCCACCAAAAGTCACCAGTTGATAATCCTGCTGGTGCTGTGGCACTAATTTCAGCGCCTCCAGTTGTACGCCATTTGCCGCCGTCATAAAATTTTAATTTGCTATTTGCTGTATCAAACCAAATTTGGCCTTGTATGGCTCTTGGAGGTTGATTTGCTCCTGCAAAGTTTTCTAAAAGAAATACAAAGTTTTCGTTTTGTATCTCACCGTACCCTGCATAATTCTTACCAACTAACTTAATGTCAGTTGTTTGATCAATAGTGCCGTCTTGTACTATTGTAAGCTGGGTAGTATCATATTTGTTTATTGTGTACGCCATAGTTTATAAGCCCCTTGTTACAAGTATTTATCAGATCCTTACGGATATGCTATTGTGGAATTCCAAGTCCACACTCCTGCTGTTATTGTGAATGTCATTGTAAATCTCGATGGATCTAGTGCCACCGTACCTGTAGCTGGATTAATAAATGCTATATCTTGTATAACTGATTCATTCTGTGTTCCTGCTGAATCAACTGAGATAGTTGATTTTTGTAATACACCAGTAGCATTTGGTGAAGTAGATACAGGAATTTGGATTCCTGAAATAGTACTGGCTGCATATGATGTACAATGTATTTTAGCAACTTTTCCGTTTGCTGCTGCTGAAGCAGTATATACTGATTCTATAACAGCTTTTACATCGTTTATTGGTCCGTCACCTACGCCCGGTGCATTTGGTGCTGTAAATCCTGTAATATCTAATGCTAAAGACATTGGTTCAACTGCAATTTGTGTATCTACATAACCTTTGTTTGCTACGTCAGTTGCACCTGTTGGTGCAGCTACTCCAGTAATCTTTTGTGTGTTTATTGTTATATCGCCTGTAGAGCTAATATTTAATGCTCCTGGCGAACTAATACTTCCAACTGCTGCGTCACCACTTACAGTTACAGATGTTAGTGTACCAACATTTTGTAAAGAAGAATTTACAACTCCGCTACCTAATGTTGTTGCTGTAAGTACATTTGCATTTGAAATTCTAAAAGACTTTCCTAATTCTAAGTCTATATTTTGATTTGATGTAAAGTTTCCTGTTGAGTTCCTCCAAATAAAATCTTTACTACCATTTAAACTATTAATTACAAATCCGCCGCCATCAACGCCAGCATCATCTAACTCTGTTGAATCATCTGTAATTCCTAATTGTATTTGCGGATCTTGTACTCTAAATGTAGCACTTTCAATCACTGTTGATGATCCTGCTACTGTTATGTTGCCTTCAATAGAAACATTGCCTGTAAATCTAGCGGCACCAGTTACGTCAAGTTCTACAGTTGGAGTGCTTTGAAAAATACCAAATCTACCATTTAATGTATCAAAGGTTAATCCATCTAATTGGTTAGATCCAACTTTTCTTCTGATTGCAAATGGTTGATTTTGATTTAAAATATCAATAACTGTTTTAGTATCTGTTTCTGTAGTTTTAAATTGTCCGTATGCTGTATCACCAAATCCTACTTTTACTCCAGTATTACCTTTGACAAATAATCCGCCATCCATTGTTTGGTCAACAATTACATTACTACTGTCTCTTTCGTTATTTCTAACAAAGTCAGTACTAGCAACTGATACACCTTGAGCATCTACTAAATTTTCTGCTGTTGATGCAATTCCGTTCCAACGGAAAGCAATGTTATCTCCGTTATCTGCTGTGTAAAGAGGATTAAATCCTACCTTGATTACTCTTCCTGCTGCATACGGTAATAATACATCTTCAGTTCTTGGTGTAAATTCTTTTGCACTATGTATACCAATTAAGTTTCCTTGTATATATTGTGCTAGAATTGCCCTAGTTTGTCCTGATGTGTCAATCATAGTGACAGCTTCTAACAAAGTTTTTCCTTGTGTAGCTGTGTAGTTAGGTCCTACAGCTACAACGTCTGTGCCATCAAAAAAGTATAATTTATTTTGCTCATTATCAATCCATAAATCACCTGCAACCATACTAGGCTGTGATGAACTAATAATCGGTCCTCCGGCAATTCTAAATGTTGTTCCGTTGTAAATTTTTAAACGCTGATCAGAAGTATCGTACCAAAGTTGTCCTGCTATTGCATTTTCAGGAGCACTAGTACTTGCAAAACTTTCAGTTAATTTAATAAAATTTTCATTAATATATTCGCCAAATCCTTTGTAGTTTCTTCCTACAAGGGTAATATCTGAAGATGTAGTATCAATTACTCCGTCTTGTAATTCAACTAGGAGTGAGCCGTCTGTTTTGTTTAGTTTATAACTCATGATGTTACTCCTGTGTATATAATATAATTAACTGTTTGATACGGGTTCATTATATTTAAATCATCACCTACAGTAGGTGTAAGTATACCACCACTTTTATCAATTGTTTGTGAAAGCTGATCTGTGCCAGTTTGAATAGTACTCAAAGATGCATCATCTGGTTTATCACCACCTCGTCCATCCACAGCTCTAATAGCTGTGAACTGAACACCGTTTTCAGCTCTTAAATCATGCTCGTGTTCTGGTAAGTTATTAACGTCTATTGTTGCTTCATCTGTACCGTCGACAGCACCTAACACACTTGAGTTAGAATCTCTTGATCTTGTATCTGGAGTTTCAACAGATGGATTAGTTCCGCCCATTGTTAATGCACCTAAAGGAAATCTACCTCTAAGATCTGGTAGAGCAAAATTTCCTGCTGTAACTAATCCTTGTGCTTTGTAAGTAAATCCAATTAATTGGTATAAAGTATTGTATACACCTTGGCTTAGTTCTTGTCCATTGCAAAAGAACCAACCTGTAGATGTAGGTTCAATATTTCCTGCAAATGGCATAATACTTCCAATAGGTGTAAGACCTGCAATATTTTGGAATAGTGTTCCTCTTGATATACGTCTTAGACCTGTACTAGACCCGCTAATTCTATCAATAATAAATTCGTCGTTTGATAAACTATCAGTTACTTGCTGTTTTCCGGAAATAATTGTATTTTTAATTGATATGTTAAAATCTTTTACAGCTCCGCCTGTTTGTCCGTCAAATACGTTTTCAACAGTTTCAACATCGCCTGTTAATCTAAACGTAGTAGAAGTTGTAAGTTTATCAGCACTTCCTGATTTACCACTTACACTACCACTAACTGAACCTTCTAAAGATCCAATAAATGTAGTTGCATACATTTTACGCCATTTATTTGTAGGACTACCAATATTGCGAGTGTTATTTAAATCTGGCATAATAAGTTCTGATTCAGTTGTATCAACTGTAAGATCATTATTACCTAAAGTAATACCTTTTTGTACAACAAGGTTTTCGCCAATGTTTAAAGATTTAGCAACGCCGATGCCGCCTTTTACAATTAATGCTCCGTTGCTTATAGTTGTACTTTCGGTTACATCATTAGTCTTAATTATTCCACTTGTTAATAAATTCCCTGTAACATCTAATGCTTCGTCAGGTGCTTCGTTATTAATACCAACTTTTAAACTACTATCAACTCGAAGAACTGTTTTACTTGCACCTGCATTACGCACACGCATATCAATATTTGATCCTTCGATATTGTGTTGTATTATACCAGCACTTCCTTCAATGCCAATACCCATTTCTCCGTTAATGCCGTATGCAATACCAGTGTTGTTCTGAATGTTTAACGGATTAGTAGATGTTGATTCAACATCTCCTCTTAAAAAGTTTGCTGACGGAACAGCAAGATCATTTACAATTAAATTCTCTGCACGTTCTGCAACTCCATAGAATTTTACATTGTTTACTCCATCAGCATCAGTATCCCTATTTGCTAAGTTAATGCCTGGCTTAATTGCTGTAAAGCCTTGCACTGTTGCTTTTGGAACAAAGTCGTCAAAAGCAACAATAGCAACAATATTTGCACTAACTTGAATTTCAATTACTGTGTATTCAATATTATCTTGTCCAACAATAGTACTAGGTTTTGCACCTGTTGTCAAACCTTGGCTAAATTCTGGGCCAACAAGTACCCAGGTAGAACCTGAAAACAAATATAATTGTTGTGATGCTGTGTCTACCCATAGATCGCCGTCTGTTGCATCTGTTGGATCAGGTTGAGATGTACTTTTTGATAAGCCGCCACTTGGTATCCAAGTAGTTCCATCATAAACTAATAATTGTCCAGTAGCACTATTATACCAAAGCTGACCTTGTATACTATTACTAGGTTCAGTTAGGCTTGCAAAATTTTCTAATAAGTGTAATAAATCTTCAGCAATAACAGCACCATAGCCAGTTGAATTTCTTCCTGGAAAACTTAAACTTGTTGTATTATTAATTGTACCATCTTCAATAACAATAGGATCTTTTTCGGCACTATTTGTAAAATTAATTGTATATGCCATCTAATTACCCTTCGTTGAAACCAGTTAAACTTTGTACTCTAACTGTATAATCTATTTGTATAAGCCTATTAAGTGACTTTTGGACAGGATGGAAAATAACATGTGTTAGTAATCTGCCAGTTCCTGATGCATTGTATGCTCTTAATCCTAATTCATCAAATACATATAAACTATTTTGATCTGCTGCTGTATCAAAAGCATCTTGTCCGGTAGGTTCACCATAATCTAATAAACATGTTACTAAGATATCAGTATAGTTTGTGCCGCTTACATGACGTGTTTCAATTTTATTTCTAGCAGGATCTAAATTGTTAACACTTCTGTCATCTACTATTTTTGTAAATGTTTCATTATATAAACTAGCATTTGTTCCAGTTGAGTTTGGTGTTAGATAGGTAATAATACCTGTTGGGTCAACACTTGTGCCGCCATTTCCAAACCCCATTTCATATATCCAGCCAGTGCCTGCATTACCTAAACTTTCTGCTAAACTAATACTCATATTTTCATAGTGAATAGCGTTACGTTTATCTACAATTACTTCGCCAGTTTCTGGGTTATGTATTTTGATGTGTCCTTGTAGTAACACACCGTTTTGTTCATTTAATTTGTCTTTCATAGTTTATACCATCCTGCTGTTGTATTTATCGCGGCAAGTCAACTCTTGCTGCACGTAAGAATCTGCTTATGTTAGAATCGCTATCTGCAAGCGGAATGCCCGGTTCAGTCCACCTTTGTCCTTGTTTTCTTACAACAATCACCTTTGTATTTTGTGTTGGTGTAGTTGTAAGTACTAGCTGATTACCATTTACTGTAAATTCAGCTGATATTTCTTCGTCACCTTCAGGACTATCCTGGGAAACTGGACCTGTTACTTCATTAAAAATGTAATTGTTTATTGAATTTTTACGTAAACGTTTGCCTGCAACAAAAACTTCAAATTCGTTTATATTACCAGCTGTAAAATCAAGCTCATATGTTGATGATGTACCATCTGCTGTAAATATTGTTGTTATTGTTTCATCTTTGTAGGGCATAGAATTTTTGCCTGAAATATTTAACACCGCTGTATCAGCCGGATACATGTTTTTAAGTCCTGTACCCAATGTTCCTCTTCTAAATTGACTTATTACATTTCCGTTACGCACAAAGTATTCAATTCTTTCCCCATCAATCATAATTATTGCTGGCTTTAGTGATCCTGCAACTGGTGACGGTAACGCTTCTCCGTTAATTACAGTAATACTCTGATCATATTGATACAAATCTTTTGCTAGTGTAACTTCTTGTTCATTGTTTAGCCTTATGTAATGTGTTCGATTCAACATATCTTTAAACTGTGACCATCCAAATTTATTTTGCGTTTTACTAGCTGCAAAATGGACTACTTGGACTACGTCATTTTCAGATATAGTTGATTCAATTTTAACATATTGTTTGTTATCTGTTACAAAATAATCCACACTTGGAGTTAATAATTGTCCATTAATTGACACCCATAAATATTGTGCATCAACAGCTTCTTGATTTAATTTTATAAGTCCGTTATGTAGATGTATATATTTTTGATATGCATCAGTGCCTGGAATTAAATTAATTCTGTCAACCACATCATATTTTATTGTCTGTATATCTTGATAATCATGGTTATTAAATGTAAATATTTCAATTTCGGTACCTTCAGCAATAGCTGTATCAAAATATATTTGGTTAGGAGTTTTTACAAATAGTCTTGACGCAGAGTCTATGTATCCAAATCTATATTCGCCGTTTGTTAACATAAACACATCAAGTATATCACCATCTTGTTGTTGCACTTCACCTTTTAATCTAATAACAGTACTTGCTCCTACTATTAAGTTATATTGTACAGTGTCAAGTATAACACCGTTTAAGTAAACTTCTACATATCTGCTATCAAGTGATCCAGGAGGGAATTGCCATTGCTCAATTTTATATTCTAGCGTAGTTGCCTTAGTAATATATCTTTGACTATATCCTGCGTTGAATATTTTATTTCCGGCTTTTACTAATGTTTTATAATGCAACGGTTGCTGCACACTAGGTGTAGTTGTAATATCGTATGCTAAACTACTTCCATCAGCTGTAATAGTTTCAACATTTACTTCGCTATAGTTTTTAACTAATAAATCGTCTTCGAAGAACACATATTTAATTTCAGTTCCTGCTGTAGGCGGAACAGCAAACTTAATTAATGCGTTACCAGCAATGCCGTCTGCTTTTTTACTTTTGTTTACAACGTTTTCTATTGGAAGACCGTCCATTGTAATAATATTTTGTAAGTTAGCTTTGTACCTTACATTTGTTATAAATGACGTTGAACTTCCGTCAGCTACTATTGTATCAATATCGATAATTTTTTTTCCACTTACACCTAACGTTACAATATTTACTTTAGTATTTTCAGCTGGTGCGCTTGCTAGTGTTATAGTATTATTATTAAAATCAATAGTGTAGTCGTTGTTTTCGCCTAGTTTTTGTATGTTTCCTGCTACCTTAACAAATACTGACTGTGTCGTTAAAGGTTTAGTACCTATGTCAAATGTAACTCTACTACCATTGCCATTGTAATTTGTAGAAGTTACTTGACTTCCGCCGCCTTTTGGTCTTTCATATACTTTAATATCAACAGTATCTAATATTTGTCCAGGTACTTGTTCTTCAGGTCCTGCGCTTGTAGTTGGTGTAACAAACCCATCACCGTCTATTGTAATATCAGCACTTTCTAAACCAGTTGCTGTTGAATAGTTTAAGTTACCGCCTTGGATAATACTATCGTATGTTTGTTCATTTGGCAGGAATGTTCCGTCACTTGTTGATTTTCTAAATATTATAACATCAGTATTTCCAAATGCAACTACTTCTTCGTTAAATGCTACATAGTTTGAAACATCGTAATCGTCGTCTGTTCTAGACCAAGCTGTTTGTCCTGAACCGGTAATACTTTGCATAATTGCGTTTACATTTGTAATTGGATCTGATGTTCCAAAGTTTGGATCATCAATTCTTACACCATTTCTATATACATGGTATTCTACTCCAGTTTCTAAAGGCTTACTAAAGTTAAACAATGTAGTACTATCACCTAACTCAAATATTTCATCATCGTACGTGTTGTCATAACTGTCCCAAGTTGATCCAAACCATGCATCTGAATCCCATCCTTGGCCTTGTGACATACCAAAGCTCTTAACTTCGACACCACCGTAATCAATTCCCGTCATTAACTGACTTAGTTCTTTGCCTAATTGCCCTTCTTGTGGGTCATATAAATTATTGATTCTATCCTGGGCTTGGTATAATTCAGGCGACAGTTTATAATTAACAACAATTATATCGTTAGCATCTGGTTTATTTGTAAAAGATATTTGTCCGTAATATCTTTCATAGCTCGCTGTAACGTCCAACTTATTAGTATATGTATATTCATTACTTAATTGTTCGATATTATTTCTAAACACACTTACATCAGTAATTTTTAAATCAATTGGCCAATTTAAATCAAATTCAAATTGTGATCCTGATGCTGTAAATGTTTGGGTTTGGTCAATTTTCGTGTACACATATGTTCCAGTAGTTCTATCAAAATTAAATGTAGTAGTAATTCCTCTTACAGGGTTGTTACCTAATTCTACACTAAATGAAGCTTCTCTTCCACCGTCTATAAGATTGCCGTTAACTGAAATTGTAGGAGAACTATAATATCCACTACCAGTAACAACTACGTCAACCTTTGTTACATTGCCTTTTGTACCTAAATATGTTTTTAGAATAGTACCTGATCCGCCGCCGCCGGTTAATGTTAACACTGGTGGTGATGTATAACCTTGGCCGCCATCAACTGGTTTAACACTAACAACACTATAGCTACTATTATCTAACCAATTTTTATTTGGATAAGTCTCTAAATCAGGTGTTGTTCCTACTAGTACATCACCAACAACTTTAATATTCTTTGGTAATATTTTACCTTCTATAGCATTGTAAGATGCTGGTAAGTCAAAATCAGTTGTTACTGTTTTTGTAGGATCTATGCCTTCGTACGCACTTAAATATTCTCTAATTTTTGTTGCAAACGGTTTAACTTCTTTAACATATGCTTCGTAACTTGGAAGGTTGTCATTGTTGAATGTAATATCTTCACGTAACGAACCAACATTGTGTTTAGCTTTTATAAAACTAGTTTTAAACGCCCAATCTACATATGTTTGTTCTGCAAATACATAACGCAAACTTGCAAAAAATAACTTATTAAATTCAACTAATAGTTCATCAATTAAAATATCATCTTTTATTGTGTTTAGAATAATTCTAAGTTCTTTAATTGGTTCACTATCAAATACTTTAGTATCAAAACTAATTGTATCAAACCCGGTAAATGCTGCTTCTGAATCATATAACGTTTCGTTAAATTTAATTGTACCGTTTTGTCTACCAATAGTTTTATAATTTTGTGTATAATCTTCGCTATCGCTGGCTGATATCTTTTCAATTAATAGCCAGCCGCCTGTGCCAATATTTGATATTTTTACAACACTTCCAATAGGATTATCTAAACTTGTCAATTCATAACTATTGTCAATAAGGTAATCAATATCAGTTGCTTCATTATATCCTGTAGCATACCAATCAATATATTTCCAAAATAAAGATACATTATAAGATTGACTTTTTATTCTATTCCAGGCTCTATCTTCTCTTTGATAAAGAGCCCATTTACCTAGCAAAGTTTCATCAGCTTTAACTAATACAGCAAAATTTCGTACAGTTAAAATAGTACTTGAATCGTAATATGTTCCTTCTTGCAATACTGTTACAGATACTATTTTACCTGCTCCGTCGATTACTGGCAATAGTTCTGCATTTGTACCTTTGCCTGCTATTGAAATAGCAGGTGGATATCTATATCCTCTACCAGGATTAATAATAGTTACATCTGTAATTTTTCCGTCCTTGATCACAGGTGATAGTACCGCTCTTTCAATTTTGTCTGTTCCAACTGTTGCAAGATCTGCTACTGTTTCTACTTCAACATCATATAAATTACTAGCTATAGTTAATACCGGATCGTTTAACGATAATTTGCTTATATTTTTATCGTCAATAATTAAATTTTTTGTAAGAACAAGGTTTACACGCTCAATGACTTGTTTAAGTGCTTCGTTTTTGTTTTTAAACCAAGACTGTCGAGGCCTATTAAGTGACCCGTATTTTTCTTTATCACTAAGTGTTGGATCTGGTACTATCCTTGATTGTGCATCATATCCAATTAAACTATCAAACCATTTTATAACAACGTCTGGATTTGGTTGGCTAGTTTCAAGGCCTTCACTAACAATTTGATATTGATTATGAACATTTTGGTTTTGATTTTTTATTGTCCAAAATTGTATATTAATAGCAACATCTGTTCCTTTTATCAAAGGTTCACAGTTGTATAGTACAAATTTTTCTGGTGAAATAAGTGCAACAAATCTATGTCCTTTTGCTGCAGGATCAGTAATATATTGTGCAATTTCTCTAGTATCAATTTTTCTAAATTCAACATTAGGAACAATAGTTTTATCTGTTACCCAGAAATAATACATTGTTTTAAAAGTTTTTAAAACTTCGTTGTATACTCGTCTTGTTGAGTAAGATGAATCTCCGTATAAACTTTTACCACTATATCCTTTAGAAAACCCAGTTTCAGTATCAGACTCTGCGTCCCAAACACTTGGAAGTACATCTGATTCTACCCATTCGTAAATATTAATTGAATTTCCTTGAAATACTTTGTTCCAAGATTGTGTTGCATATTGAATACTGCCTTGATAAGGATTAGTAAACTTGGCTGTTGTTAAGTTCCACCAAACTTCACCAACTTGTTTTGGTCCCCAAGCAGATGTTTGATCTTGTATTGCACCAGTACTACTAGAAGTAGTATAAACTGCAGGATCAAAATATGTTTTGTATGTAAGTTCTTGCTCCGCAGGTCCTGCTACTTTGCCTTGTATTGGATCTATATAATCAAGATATGTAAGTAATTCGTTTTCTTTAATGTTATATAAAAATATTTTTTTAATTTTTTCTACATCAACTGTTTTGTTTGAAGACCTGTGTGTTTCCCACATCTTAACATCTTGATTTATTCTAAAATCAATAACTTGGCCTTGAGCATTTTCATTAACTTTAGTTTCTAATCCTGTATAAAAATGGTTAAGTTTTGCTAGTATGTTTCTCCCAAACGTGTTAACATCTGAATCTGAAATTTGAATAGTTTGTGCAAACAACATACCTGTTGGAGTTTTTTCGTATACAAATACTACGCCAACATCTTTTCTTTCTTCGACTATTTCTGTAAAAGCGTTATCAAATCTAGTGGTATTAGAATCAAATGTAGTTGTTTCAGTTGAATCAGCATTTCTTGAAGTTACAAATAACTTATTTCCGTCATATTGCAACTCCCAACCAAATCTTTCAGCACGTTCATTGTTAGGACTTTGTAAATCTTGTAAGAATGTAAACACACCATTAACTTGATGATAAATCGAAACTTTACCTTGGTCGGCATTGTAATCATCATTAAATGGTTCTGAAATTGCTATATACATGCCATCATCTGATATTGCTATTGCCTTTCCAAAGCCGCTAGTTTTATCTGGTGCTTGTATTTCTTGGCCTCTTTCCCAAAAGCCGTTGTTTTGTCTATATACAACAACTTGGTTAGGTTTATCATTATCATATAATGCATTAGCAATTAGTACATCGCCATTTTTATTAATATCGAATTTACTTCCGAAAGTTGAAAGTAGTCCTTGATCAAGAACTGTGCTTCCATCTGTACTGTCATTAACAACACTATTGCCAGAAGAGTTAGGTATAAATCCTACATAGTCTATTAAATCGTCTGTGCTTGTCCAATCAGTTGTACTAAATGTACCTGGTGCTAAATTAGTTTTTGCTACATATAATACACCGGTTCCGCTTACCGCAGGATTTTCCCTGTAAACAATATCGTTAGTAAAGTAACTTATACTTTCGTTAAAGACACCTTTATACTTTTTGTTTTTTGCATATTCCCATGTATATGTAATATCATTTTCGATACCAGTTTTTATAAAATAAATTCTGCCTGGTAAGGATTGTGTCTGTGTGCCTTCAGCATGCACCATTGTTCTATATAAACCATTACTAGTTTTTGCAATTTTAATATTACTACCTAGTTTAAAGTTTGCCTGCTGTTCAGGAACAGTATATGTACCAATTTCATCATATCTGCCCGGAGCAGATCTACTGTATACTGTGTATAGTCCTTGATTAGTAAATCCACTTGGTGTTCCGGTTGATTCTGCCGGAATTTTATAAACTTGTTCCCAATCGTTGTTTATACTACTTGGCGGATTTGGTAATCTAGGAATACCAAGTACGTTGCCTTCTGAGTACATCCAATATTCAATTTCATTAAGATTATCTTCTGCATTTAATGTAATAGGATTTCCGCTATCAAACACTAGCATTTTTCCTATGCCTGCTGGAGTATAGCCTAATGATGTAAATTGTATTTCGCCCATTGTACGATCGGTTTGATAATTTACATTAGGATCACCTGGTGTAGCCAGGTATTCTATTTCTGCATTTTGTCCATAGTCGTCGCCAACACTAAACGTACCTACTAAATTTTTTACAAATATAGTTGCATTTAAACTGTTCCTTTGATAAAATGTTACTTCAGCTGTTGCTCCTGTTGTTAAATCGCGAACAGTGTCACCTACTCTTGGTTCAAAAGGTTGATCTGATGCATCTGATTTAGTAAAGTCTAAATTAATGTATCCGTCCCATACGTCATAAACGTTTCTTGTTACATTTGTAATTTGAGTACTAAGTCCAATAGTAGTAAGATCTTTAAATGTACCGGTTGTGTATTGCTGTAATTGGTTAACATAAACACTAACTGGATCACCTGGGGATATAGTATCACTAAGTGCTTTAGGAGCTCGCATTACATATAAGTTACTTGAGAAAGTAGAATTACTTCCGCCAGCTCCTGGGAGACCTCTATATGTCAAAGTTCTTATATATCCATTATAAGTATTTTGACTACTAATGTCTGTTGTTAAATAATCTAAACTTGAATAATAGTACCTACCAGTTGGAGTACTATCTGATATTAGATCCCAATATATTAATCCAGAGCCCTTGTCAATATTTGTTGTAGATGAAGTTGGTGTATATGTAGGTGTATCAATCCACCAATATCCTCCCCAAACTGATGAGGTATCAACAGGGTCTACTGGTCCTTGTTTAACATATTCGCCGATAAAGTCGCCATCGTCTCTAAATAAACTATCACTAGTGTTAAATGAACCATTTACGTCTCTTAGATATATTATTATTTCAGCGCCAACTAATTTAGTATATTCAACTGTACCAGTAGCAACCGGTGTTTGTAAAACGTCACCTATATCAACAGCGGTTGTACTACTATTAACATATAAAACTTCGTCAATTTTCTTTTGTATTGTATGTTCTTGACTTAAAAATGCATCTGTGATTACTGAATGGCTTCCATTAAATGGAGCTCTTGCTGTTAACGCCGTTAAATCTTGGTTTCCGTATGTTACCGAATTCCATTGCAATCTTACCTGATCGTTTATTCCACTACCTTCATACAACGAAAACGGTGCTCGAACAAGTATATGGCTTGTTGGTAAACCATTAAATGCAAGTAAGTTATTACTAGGATCAATTGCATAATCTCCAACAAGCAATGTTGGAATAAAATCTGTGCTATTATTTTGCAAACCTGCAGCTGAAATATTTTCAACAACCGAACTAAAACTATTGAATACAATATTATCTTCTTCGCCTTCAATATCAATTTTGGCACGCCACAATCCTTGATCTTTTCCGACTATACTATTTTTAGGATAATCAACTGATGTTTGAAATATTCCTGAATATTTTGTTTTTACATTTGAAGCATTAGGGGAACCAACTACAACATATTCGCCGTCTGGGCTTATTGCTAGGCCTGCTCCAAAACGTTGTCTATCGTTACCAAACTTAAAAGGTTCAATTGTTTGTGTTAATGTATATGTTAATGCGTTAGTTGGTCTGTTATATACATGCACCTTTCCGTCGGCATCATCTGGTGTGCTTACTAATAAAGTAGTATTTCTATCGTCAACAGCTATTGATGTCCCAAAGTTTGATCCATTGTTTGTCCACTTACCAGTTTTGTAAGTATGAGCAGTAAATGAAGATGAATTTGTTGGTATGGTTAAGTCAGCATCGTCATATAGTTGAAACGACGATGATGTAATAGTTCCGCCAACATATTTTGAAGTATTATTAAGTTCTACAGTACCTTGTATATTACTAAACGTTATTCTATCGTATTTTGATAATTTATGAAATCCTTGATTAAAAATAGTAGTACTAGCAACATCTAAAGTAATAGATTCAATATTTCCATAAGCATTAGATATTGGATTATTAATACGCTGATGATCAACAAATGAATTAGTATTCTTATACACCGCCCATTCATTGTCATCAGTTATTGAATCAATCCATAGTAAATCATTGCTGTGTAAATTTGCTTGTACAATTTTATTTGCTTCAACAACATTTGTTGCTCTAACTTTTAAAAATGTTGTTATGTTTCCAACTAGGTCACTATCTTCAGTAGTTTTTGGAGTATCAGATTCTACAGTTATAACATTATTGTTTACACTGTTAATTTTATAAAAAGCATCAAGGCTAAGACTTGTACTATCATTATGTATAGCATTAATACCGATGATATCACCTTTTACAAAATCTTTAACATTTGTGTCTACTGTAATGTCAAATGTTTCTTCGCCTTTTCCAATTTGGGTTATTACATAAGGAGTGTCAATATGTTTATATACTGTCCAGTCTTTATCTTGATTTCCGACCCAAATATATGCATTTTTTGCAATATCAGCAAAATTAAAGTCAAGTATGTTTTCGTAGTTAGTTACTATTCCTCTAACATCTTGTTGATTTACATATCCTGCATTTTTTGTATAACTGTCAAAAACATATTTTCCAGGTAATGGTTTGTGATTGTAATTTTTAGATTTTTGGTAAACTTCGTAAGGCTTAATTCTATAAATTAAATCGGTTTCTGTACCTGTTGTTGAATTTACTAATTCTATAGGTTGAGGTACTAGTCTAAACTTTCCTTCGTCTAGTCTAAAAATAACATCGTCAAAACCTTCGCTGGCTCCGTATTGTCCATCTTTAATAGCCCATTCTTCGTAAAACTCTAAACTATCTTTATCGTCACTAGCTAGTGCATCAAATAATTTAGTAAGAGCATTTTTTGAACCTTTGTCTTGAATGAATCCTTGATAGAACTTGTACTGACTTACATCGTCGTTTACAATGTTTTGTAAATACTGGCGTTTTTGATAACCAATTAAATGCTGTGCCATTTTTTGCTGTTCAACATCAAAGTTGTCTGAATCTAAATCATAAAAATCAGCAAATTGATTTGTTTTATATTCAAAGTTTGCATAAAGGCCGCCTTCTGGTTTTTCAGAAAGTACATTCCAATTCGTTGCATCAAAAGTTTGAGATCCGGGTACTTTCTTAGGAGCACTATAATAAAATTCTTTGTTTTTAACAACAGCACCAATATTATAATCTTGCCATTGCTCCCATTCTACAATATTAGGTTCGTCAAATATAAAACCAGGAATATTTAAACTTCCGTCCCAGTCTGTTGTTCTATATCCTAATATTTTTATTCTTTCTTGTCTATATCCCGGTTGCTGATCAAATATTACATCGCCAAAAACTGTTGCGTTATCAATAATAACCACATGTTCTTTTTGTACTAGGGGCAACGATATAAAATAAATTCCATCTGCTGTATTTTTTGGACCTATGATAAATTCATTAGGCGATCTTCCAAGATTTGCAAAATCTTCTACAAGTTTTTGACCATCTGCTTTAAATAATCCATAGCCGTAAAATCCGTCAAATATATTATCAACCATTGAATAACTAGTGTTTATTTTAATTTGTTCAGCTCCAGGACTAAGTGTAATAACACTGCCAGCGGCCCAATTTTGTGTAGTCCAGAATAAAAATTCGTTTACGCAATGCCTCCAGTCAAGAACTACTTTGCTATCTCCTTGGAAATAATCAAAAACAAATCCTTCACTTTTTAAATATTCTCCGTATCCTAATAAAAAGTCTACAACATCCTGTATTCCAGTTAGTAACGTACCATAAGGCATTTCATTAATTGTATTATTTGTAAATTGTTTTCTAATAAAAGCTTCTCTTCCGCCTATTAATGGCAAAGAAGCTAATTTAGCAAACTGGGTTTCATCGAATAGTTGTGTGCTTTGGTGTTGTGTTTTTGTTCTATAGTAAGAACCTTGGTATTCAACATTTTGACCTGCAACATATGTTTTATTACTATCCCATTCAACATAGTCTTCACTTATTCCGCCAATATTAATACTTGGATCGTTTTGTTTAGATACTGCACTAAAATATTTAAATATGGTATTATTAGGACTATACCCTTTAATTACATATCCGTCTGTTCTGCGTTCAATAATTACACCACTATATTCTACAGTTTTTACAGGTGAGCTTGTATTTAAAAATATTTGATAATTTTCATCTGGTACAAATACATTACCTTCATTGGTTGGAGTTCTACTATCAAGTATTAATTTAAACTTTTCTATGTCAGTAAATCCTGCTAATTTAAAACCAATTTGATTGTCTATACTAGTAATATTTTCTTTATATTTTGCATAATTCTTTAAGACATCGCCGGCCATATAAGAAGCTATGTAATTTATTAGCCCGCTTGTAAAAGTTTGAGTATCATCAGATGCTACACTCGGAAATACTAAGTCGTTTAGAGTGATCCTTTTATTAGTAGGTTTATATACAATAGCACCTGCACTATTACGTATTTGATTAAATCTATCAAATCCTGTAGAAAATATTAAACTAGGCTTATTAATTATAAATGCTTTGATCAAACTAAATGCATAATCAGAACTGTTTCTCCACGCAGACTCTACCGGGGCGCCGTCACCAAACACAAAACTATCAGATATTCTGTCAGGTTGATAATTACTAATCCATCCAATACTTAAAGGAGGTAAAAGGTTTCCGTTTGCATCTGATGGTATATTTCTTAACAAATTTGGTCTTACGTATTTGTTTAAAATTTTATATTTTACGCCTGGCTGCCTTAGAATACCATCTTGTAAGTCAGTCCACATTAATAAGTTATCTTTGGTATAAGGTGCTGGACCATATTGTGTGTCCCACCAACTAGGCTTTATTGTAAGTCCTAGCATTTCCCAAGGATGAGTATGCGGGCGATCTGTATCAAATGCTCTTTTATAAATTTGTCTCCAAAATCCTGGTAAAGTACTTCCGCTTGGTGAATTAGATTTACTATAATTAAATGTAAATGTATTTGTTCTTTCAAAAAAGTTATGTAAAGTATAATCTGTATCTATAAATTTACTCCAAGACAAGAAGTTACTTAACATTGACTTATTAATTTCACTAAACGACATTCCAGTTTGTCTATATTCACCCGGAACTAAATCGTTTATATCTAAAAGTGTTGGGTCATATTTTATTTTAATATTATTAAAAATTCGTTTTTCTAATTCTAATAATAAATCATCTCTATAATCATTAAAAGCAACAAATCTACTACCATCATGTCCTTGGATAAATGATGTTGTTGTTAAGTATGTATCATCGCTGTATAACATTGGTTCGTACGCAGGATATAGTCCTAATTTAGTAGGTGTTGATGGCACATAACTTCCGTTAGTAGTTTCGTATTCAAAAATGTCTATTACATCATCTTGTGCCTTTGTTGCTGTTACAACAGCAAATCCATCACTATTAAATGTATAATCTTTGTTATATACTAATTGAATGTTATTTTTGTAAACACTAACTGCTTTTTTAGATAGTGTATTATTATCAAACACTTCACTTAAAGCAAAAAATGTCTCGTCAGCATCTAATATAGTATATGATAGTTTTTTGACAGCGCCAGTTGGTACCATATCACTAAAATAAAACGGCATTTCTTTACTTTTTACACTATTGATAGTTTGTAATATACTATCTACATGATCTTTAGTTGAGCCTTGAAACTCAGAATTTTCAGCAACTTGTAAAAATTCTCTTTTAAATCTATTATATTCAGTTCTTGCATAATCTAACGATTTTATAATATTACTATCTTTATCAGTTATATGATAAAGAGATAAATTCATAGGAGCACTGTGCTGTAAAAATCTTCTTCCTAGATCTGATAAGTTACTAAGATCTCTTAGATTACCTGTTCCAGGAAACACCCCAGCAAAATTATCTAAATTTTCAACAATAGTACTAACATGATCATTAACTTCACCTAGTGTAAATTCATTAAGATTTTCATTCTTAGGATTTCTTTCTAATGATGTTGGTATTTCATAAAATCCATTATCATTTTTTAAAGTTTTAGATTTAGTCTTAATAACTATGTCATCATTAAGTACAAGTGTGTTATTAAAATTTATTTGTGCATTGTTTTGAATATTAGTTGTAATAGTATAATCAACATTTTCAAATTGTAATTTATTATTAAGATATACTCTCACCCATAAATCGTTTAAGAATCCACTGTTGTTATATACATCAATTTCAAATCCAGTTGTTGTGTTATCAAAAACATACTGTCTAATAACAGGTTGCTCAGTTAGTGTTGTAACTTTTTTCCAACCAGTTACTGTTTCAAATACATTTAGATCACTATACTTTCTTAAAAATCCAATGTCTGTATTAACTTTAAAAATATTATTTTCGTTAGTATACGTCATAGTATCTTGAAGAATATCGTAATTAAACACAATATCTCCTACATTAGAAATACTTCGATAACTTAGAGGAAATCCTAATTCAGTATCTGATGGTCCTGTTCCTTGTTTATAACTAAACAATTTATTACCGCTAAATGTTGATGCTTCGTATGTACTAGTATCTGAATAACTTTTTCCGTTACTGTCAAAAATGTCAAATAATGGCGGTTGATTAGTATTTGTCTTTTGTTGTGTTTCTTGCCACGTTCCGTTTTGGAAATACAACATTTTACCTTTAAATGTATTACCATTTAGTGCAAGTACTGTTTCGTTTTCTTGAGGAATACTATCTGATACTTCTTTAAGTGTAATTTGATTATCGGTATTATTTCCTCCTGCAAATTTAATTATATCTACTTCAAAAATTCTACCGTTTACAAGTATATCTGTATCTGCTGTAAACAGAATACGCATACCTTTAACAATATCAATTCCGTCAATGTTGTATCCTATTCCGCCTTCAATTGTACTAAAAATATCTGTAGTAAAATTGTCAATTAAGTCAACATCTTTTTTAATTTTTGTACCAAAATTATGTAATTTAATATCTGCTTCAAATTCAATAATTGGTCTTTTTGCACGTTGTAGTTGATCTAAATCAGAAGGTTGATTATTTTGTGTTGCGCTAGTTTCAATGACACTTTTATGAAACCATCTATTATATCTTGCCCAAAGATTTCCATCTTTTGCTGAACGGTTAATAACCAAATAATCTTTCTTAGTTGGAAAACCAATTGCTTTACCAAACGGCAATCTGTCAAATCCGTTAGCATCAAATGCTATTTCAACATCGTCTGTAAAATCTGTTGGAACATTAAGATTAGTTTCGGGCACAAGTTTAATTTTATCGCCGACGCCCTCTACATAAAATGCACTTTCTGCATAAGAAGCTGGTTCAACTTCGCCGGTAAAGAATATTTTCATTCCGTTTGATAACACAGCACCATTACTTGCTTTATAAGTTTTCTTTCCGAGTATTTCCTTTTCAACATCGATAAATGTTGCTTCACTAATGTCTTTAACAACAATAGTTCCGCTTGCTTGTAAATCATTAGATGCCATATAATAAAGTATATCTGGTGTGTCAGTTCCAAGTTGTAATGTGCTTACGCCTTTTTCTAATCCTTGCACACTAACACCTTCTAAAACAATTATACTAGTACTATCTAAATCATATCCTTCGTCTAGAGTCTTTTTAGTTTTAATTGTAAACGGTAAATTTGGTGTGTCAATATCAAACTTATATGTAATTCCTCTATATAATGTTATAGTAGGATTATTTGTTAATCCATCAGGACTAAAAATATATGTGTTATTATCAACATTGTCGCCAATACGTACTGTATATGTACTTTCTACATCTATAGTGTTTCCTGGTAAACCGAAGCTTTGTGGACCATTTGGCAACCAATAGTATTCTCTAAAATTAGTAAATTTGTCCCAATCAACATGAGGATCCCAAGCATAATATTCTTGCTGATTTAATATGCTATGGTCGTTTGTGCCTTTGTTAAAACTATCAAGCTGATTAACATAATCATTATAATCTTTATAAAATGTTACATTGCCTAAATTGTCTTTTACAATACTAGCTGGTTCTAATTGATAATTTTCTCTGTCAGCACTTACATCAGATACATAATTATCAGTAGAAGAAAAAGCCTTTGCTGTTTTACGTCCAACATATCCATTTAACTTTTCAACTACACCAGGCTGTATAAGCTGGTCCATTGTACTTGCTAAAAACTTTTTATTAGCAGGGGTTCGATAATATCTTGGTAAATGGCTTGCACTCTGTCTTTTTCGATTTTCGTTACCACCCGGTAACGGTTGATCTGATTGATCGTTGTTATATGCCATTAGTAGCTTCCTCCGCTACCGCCTGAGCCGCTTGAGCCGCTTGAACTGCTAGATCCGCTTGAACTGCTAGATCCGCTTGAACTGCTTGTGTAATTTGAACTACTAGTACCTGTGTTTAAATT
>MDTB01220473.1_pt1 | contig 22539 bp, 22 predicted proteins | sample 811161 | NCBI WGS metagenome assembly MDTB01 (sample SAMN05326650, study PRJNA326480) | marine metagenome | isolation source: seawater | place: Mediterranean Sea | collected 2009 | reverse complement strand
TGAAAATCTAATGCTTCTTTATCAGTGTAATGATCAATTTTTGATTTTTTTGTCATTAAAATTTAAGTATGTAATATAAATAGTATTAAATCACTAATTATTTGTCTTAATTATGAATTTATTGTCCTCAACTTCAATTTTCGGGTTTTATACTCTCTTAAGTCGGATTTTAGGCTATTTAAGAGACATATTAATAGCAATTTTTTTAGGAACTAGCATTTATGCAGATGCTTTTTTTGTTGCCTTTAGACTTCCCAATACATTTAGGAGATTATTTGCCGAAGGAACATTTAATGCTGCATTTATACCAAGTTATGCAAATGAAAAATTAAAAGGAGAAAATTTTGGAAAAAAATTTGCAGATGAGGTTTTTAGCTTACTTTTATTTTTTTTAATTTTATTAATTTCTGTAATTGAAATTTTTACTCCTTTTATAGTTTATTTGATAGCTCCAGGTTTTTATGAAAATTCGGAGAAGTTTTCTTTAGCCGTTGAATTCACAAGAATTACTTTTCCATTCTTGTTATTTGTTAGTTTATCATCTTTATTATCAGGTATATTAAATACTAATAATAGATTTGCAGCAGCAGCAGCAGCTCCAATAGTTCTTAATATTGTACTAATTTTATTTCTTTTACTATCTTTTTACTACGATCTAAATATTGCTAAAAATTTATCTATCGGCGTCACTTTATCTGGAATATTGCAATTTTTAATATTAATATTTTTTGCAAAAAATTTTTATTTTCCCTCAATTAAATTAGTTTTAAGTTTTAGTAAAAGAATAAAGTTTTTTTTTAAAAAATTGCTCCCCAGTATTTTTTCTTCTGGAATTACACAAATAAATATTCTTATTGGTACTGTTATAGCATCATTCCAAACAGGAGCTGTATCTTATCTATATTACGCAGATAGAGTTTACCAAATTAACCTCGCAATTGCCGGTATAGCAGTTGGAACTGTAGCTCTGCCTGCGCTTTCAAAAAGTATAAAATTAAATGATCAAAAATCCATAAATCAAATACAAAATAGATCAATCGAACTATCTTTACTTTTTTCTATTCCTGCTACATTTGGATTATTAATTGCCTCAAAAATAATTATTAATTGTTTGTTCGGTTATGGCTCTTTTGACAGCGATGATATTATTTATACTTCTTTAGCACTTACATTTTTTGCAATAGGTGTACCTGCTTTTTCTTTAATCAAAATTTTATCAAATTTTTATTTTGCTCGTGATAATACTAAATATCCTTTTTACATATCATTAATAAGCATGATAATTAATATTACAATAAGTGTATCACTATTCAGGAAATATGGTTTTATAATAATTCCAATTGCTACATCGCTTTCAACGTGGATTGCTGTATTAGTATATTTAATTTTATTAAACAAAGGTAAATTAATTAATTTTAGTAATAATTATTTATTAAACTTTTTCAAAATTTTACTTGCTACAATCATCATGTGCATTTTTCTCTATTTTGGTTTAGATTATTTTGAGGATAAGTTTGAATACTCTAATAAATTTAAATTAATTTATTTGCTAATTGTGATAGGTTCAGCTTCAGCTATATACTTAATTATTGTAAAGCTTTTAGGAATATTGAGCCTAAAAAATTATAAATTAAAATGAGTAAAAATCATAAAGAACTAGTATTTTCGGGGGTCCAACCAACTGGAAATCTTCATCTTGGCAACTATTTAGGGGCAATAAAAAATTTTGTATCCCTTCAAAAAAAAATGGAATGTATTTATTGTGTAGTTGATTTACACGCAATAACTGTTTTTCAAGAACCCCAAAATTTAAAAAATAATATTTTGGAAACAGTTGCAAATTTTGTAGCTTGTGGTCTTGACGTAGAGAAAAGTATAATTTTTAATCAATCTTCAGTTAGTGGACATGCTGAACTAGGTTGGATTTTAAATTGTGTATCAAGAGTCGGCTGGATGAATCGAATGACACAATTTAAAGAAAAGGCAGGATCTAATAAGGAGAATGCAAGTGTAGGACTTTATGTTTACCCGAACCTAATGGCTGCGGATATTCTTCTTTATAAAGCTACTCATGTACCAGTTGGCGATGATCAAAAACAACATTTGGAGTTGTCAAGAGATATTGCCCAAAAATTTAATAACGATTTTAAGAGTAAAAATTTTTTTCCAATCCCCGAACCTTTAATACAAAAGAATTTCTCAAGAGTTATGAGTTTAAGAGATGGAAAAAAGAAAATGAGCAAATCTGACGAGTCCGATTACTCTAGAATTAATTTAAGTGACAGCTCAGAAGAAATAGTAAAAAAAATTAAAAAAGCCAAAACAGATTCCATGCCTATTCCTGAAAAAATACAAGAGTTAAATGACAGACCAGAAGCTTTAAATTTATTAAATATTTATACTTCTATAACAAATACAACAATGGACAAAACATTGGCAGAAATGTCTGGTAAAGATTTTTCTAAATTTAAGGAAAAGCTTGCTGAAGTTTTAATTGATACTATTTGTCCTATCGGAAAAAAAATAAAAGAATTAAATAAAAATAAAGACTACTTGATAAATGTTCTCAAAACAGGATCAAGTAAAGCGCAAAAAATTGCTCAAAAAAATTTTAATGAAATTAAAGAAATTGTAGGATTTATTTAATTATATATTTGTGATAATAAACAATGATGATTTATACAGAAAACACTCCTAATCCGAATGCTGTGAAGTTTCTTTCAGAAAAAATATTGTCAGAGGTGGGGGCTACTGAATTTCAAAAAAAAGACTTAGAAAAAGTAGAAAATAATCTCATTAAAAACTTACTAGAATTTAGTGGGGTCGAATTAATTCTGATTTCAGAAAATTATATAAGTGTTAAAAAAAGCGATGACGTTAATTGGGAAAGCTTAAAACCATCAATAATATCTTTAATGAACGATCATTTTGAAAAAAATAAAAAACCAATTTTACAAAAAAATACCAACGTTAAATCAACAGAAATTGATGAAAAGGATGAAGATTTAACAGTAAATAAAATTAAGGAAGTTCTTGATACTAAAATTAGACCTGCAGTCTCAAAAGATGGAGGTGATATAAAATTTGTATCTTTTAAAAAGGGGACAGTAACCGTAGAACTTAGAGGAAGCTGTTCTGGCTGTCCTAGCTCTTTGATGACACTAAAAAATGGAGTTCAGAACCTTTTGAGACATTATGTAAAAGATGTGACAAAAGTTGAAGCAATTTAACTAGATGAAAAAAAATTCACAAGTACCCTACAGAGAGCAACTTCTGGAGCTTGGAAAGCTATATAAGATTCAAGAGTTAAAATTGTATGCAAAAACTAAAAAAGATCTTACCATTTCACAAATTGAACTAATTTTATTAAAAAATAAAATAAGACTTCCAGAACAAAGCTATAATAAAAAAAAGATAGCAGAGATAAAGTTTAAAGAACAAGTAATTTCAAATATTTTAATAACTATTTGTCTAATAACGTTTGTTGGCAGCCTATTAAGCGTAAGGCCGTTCATCAAGAACATGACAAGCGAAATTAAATTTACTCATGTAGCTAAAGAGTACAAAACAGATTTTAAAAAAAATAAAGAAAATAGTAATCAAAGAACAAGCAAATCAAAAACAAATAAATCTTCTGAAGATTATATAAGTTTGGATACACAAGTAACCCTAAATATATTTGAAAACTTAAAATATGATCTTAAAGGGATAAGGCTTGGACAAGCTGTTAAGCCTGTTTATTTATCGAAACTCCCGAAGGATCTAAAAAAAATTAAAAGTACTCAAAAAAAGAAAGATACTTTTATAAAGATAGTTATGCCTCTAATTTTAGATGAAAATAGCAAAATTGAGCAAGATAGAAAAAAATTGTTTAAGATTCTTGGAAAACCATCTAACACCAGAGGAGAAACAGTTTGGTTAAAAAGAAGATTTAAAGATTACCAAATAGAGAAAGAGGATATAGCAGAATTAAAGTTAAGAATGGATATAATCCCGACATCTTTAGCTATTGCACAAGCAGCTAAAGAAAGTGGTTGGGGAACTTCAAGATTTGCTTTGGAGGGCAATGCAATGTTTGGTCAGTGGACATGGGGGAAAGATGGTATAGTTCCAAAAGAAAAAAAAACAAATCAAGAGCACAAGATTTTAAAATTTCCCATGCTTCGATCATCAGTTAAAGCATATATGTTCAATCTCAACACACACAGAGGATATAAAGATTTTAGAGATGCTAGAGCGGAACTTAGAAAAAATAACAAAACTATTTCAGGATTAGACCTTGTGAATTATCTGCAAAACTATGCTCAAACTGGATCAGAATATACTAAAGTTTTAAAGAAAATTATTAATCAAAATCAACTAACCGATTTTGATAAATCAATTCTTATGAACAGAGGAAAAACCTCAAACTCTTTAACGCTCTAATTTACAAATTTGAGATTACGAACTGAATACCTAGCCATCTCCAGCTTCCATTACTTTCTCTAAGTGAGCAATTAATTCTACCACGCTCTGTAGTAAATTTTCCTTCCAAAATTATTTCTAACTCATTTTCTTTAATAAAATTTAATTTTGATTTTCTCCATTTATCCTCTTCATTTGAATAACAGTTTATATTTGATAAATTTAATAAGTTTTCAAAAAAGATTATTTTTACGTTTGGCGGATTATTTTGGTCACTAAGATAGGTTTCTTTAGGTAAAATTTCTTTGTACGGAAACGGAATTGTTTTAAGCAAATTTTCAAACCTATCGATCTTTCCGTATTTTTCGTTTATCGGAAACCTTGGTAGTTCGTATTTGTTTTTTGTTTTATCAATAACCCCTGAATGTTGCCCAAACGCATATGTAAAACCTAATTCCTCAACTATTTTTTTATAAGATTCTTTATATTCGCCAAAAGGATATGCAAAATATTTAGTTTCATAGTTCAAATTGGAATTTAAAATTTCCCTTGCAATTTCCAAATCCTTTCTTATTTCGCTATCAGTTTTATCAACGAGATAATCATGAGAGTGACTATGATTTCCAATATGAACAAAATTGAACTCTGAAATTTCTTTTATCTCTTTCCAATTCATATAACCATTCGACCCAATGGTTTCAGTATTGATGAAGATAATAAAAGGAATTTTTTCTTTTTTTAAAAATGGCCAGGCGTTTTTATAAAATGAGGAGAAACCATCGTCAATTGTAAGTAAAATTTTTTTATTACTATTATTAGAATCAACAAATTTTTCAAACTCTTTATGAGAAATAAATCTCATCCCTGATTTCTTTGCTAGTCTAATTTGCGATTTGAAGTCTTGCATTCTTATATTTGTTGATGGATACTTATTTTCCTCAAAACGATGATACATTAAGGAAATAATTCCATAATCTTCAATATTCTTGGCATGAGAAAAATAATTGTTTGTAATTAGTAAAAAAACTATAAATGTAGTAATGATTAAAGATTTTTTAATTATCAATTTCACAGGCAATAACGACTCTATTGGTTTAAGGGTTAATAATAATTTTTTTGTTAAAAAAATTCAAACTAATATAAAAAAAAAGGGCTTGCTTGTGAATAATATATACGAGCTTATTTATGAGAAAAAAGCCATAATTGACAAAAACTTTTCAGTTATAGTCAACATTGGACCAGGTAGTTTTTCAGGAATAAGAATTTCCCTTGCTATTGCGAAAGGTATTAAAATAGCGAATGGAAGCAAGATTTATGGATATAAAAATTCCAACCTATCCGAATTTAACCTTAAAAATATTGAATTATTGTTTCAAAAAAACTTATTAGAAAATAATTTGATTAAACCAGTATATTTGAGTTAAGTTGTTGTTAAAAAAAAGATGAGTAAAATTGAAAATAAGTGCAAAGAAAAAGGAGTTAGATTAACTGACCAAAGACGTTTGATCGCAAAGGTTATGTCTGACTCAAAAGAGACATATGGCTCAAAAGATCATCCTGATGTAGACGAGCTTCATAAAAGAGTAAACAAATTGGATCAAAACATTAGTATAGCTACAGTTTATAGAACAGTTAAACTTTTCGAAGAAGCTGGAATTATAGAACGACATGATTTTAAAGAAGGAAAGTCAAGATATGAACCTTTGACCGAAGAACATCATGATCATCTTATAGATATAAATAGTGGAGAAATTGTAGAATTTGTAGATAAAGATATTGAGGAATTACAAAAAAAAGTTGCAGAAAGATTAGGATATAGGTTGGTAGATCACAAACTTGAACTTTACGCACAAAAAATAAAAAAAAGTTAATAATTTGTCAAAAAAAATTTTCATTAAAACTTTTGGATGTCAAATGAATGAATATGATAGCAATCGTATTTTAAATTTAGTTAAGAAAGTTGGATATTCTAAAACTGAAAATCTAAATGATTTAGACTGTTATATTTTAAATACTTGCCACATACGTGAAAAAGCGACTGAAAAAGTTTACCATGATATTGGACGCCTTAAAAAATATTTTAAAAATAAAAAAAAACCGATAGTTTTAGTTACTGGTTGCGTTGCACAAGCAGAAAATAGTGCTATGCTGGAGAGAGAGCCTTATATAGATGCAGTTATTGGTCCTCAATCATATCAAAATATTCCGGATATTTTGTCAAAATTAAACATAAGGAAAAACAAATTAAATTTTACTGATTTTGATGTTGTTGAAAAATTTGACAAGTTAAATTCAATAAGAAATTTTGAAACAAAAATATCTTCATTTATAACAATTCAAGAGGGTTGTGATAAATTTTGTAATTTTTGCGTTGTGCCATATACTAGAGGACCTGAATACTCAAGATCTCCCGAAGAAATAATTAATGAAGCAAAAGATTTAATTTCAAATGGAGTAAAAGAGATTACTCTTTTGGGACAAAATGTTAATGCATACTCTTCTTTCAACAAAGAATGAAAAATTTTTAAATTATCAGATTTAATTTTCAAGCTTCAAAGTTTTGAGGACTTAAAAAGAATAAGGTACACAACTTCTCATCCTAAAGACATGACAAGTGATTTAATAAAATGTCACGAAAGTGTAAAAAAATTAATGCCAATTCTTCATTTGCCAGTTCAAAGTGGTTCCAATAAAATATTGGAAAAAATGAATCGAAAACATAATAGGGAAGAATATTTATCTGTAATTAGAAAATTATTAAAATTAAGACCAGGTATAACTTTTTCAAGTGATTTTATTGTTGGATATCCTGGAGAAACTGAAAAAGATTTTAACGACACTATTTCATTAATAAAAGATGTTAATTTTATTAACTCATTTTCTTTTATTTATAATCCTCGACCAGGAACGCCAGCATTTAATGATAAATTAGTTGAAAAAGAAGTTCAAAAAGAAAGATTAAAAATTTTACAGAATTTATTGGAGAAAATACAAATAGGTGAAAATAAAAATAAAGTTGGACAAGTACAAGAAGTCTTGATTGAAAATAAAATGAAAAACCAATCAAACTATTTTGGTAGAACTAATAACCTTATCCCGGTAGTTGTAAACGAAGCCAGCTATAAAGATTTAGGAAACGTTATTAATGTACGAATTAAAAATTATAATAGAAATACTCTATTTGGAGCAAAAGAAAAAGAAGAAAGAGAAGTAGCAGCTTAATGTTAGAGGCTAAAAATTTAAATAAAGAAATCTCTATTAAAAAAATTGATAATGAAACTTCAAATATAAAAATTTTTAATAATAATATTTTGGCTGAAATAGTCGGTGAATTTAATAAAAATCTAATTAAAATTGAAAAACTTACAAAAACACAAATTTTTTTTAGAGGTAATTCTATTACAGTAAAGGGCAACAAAGAGTCAATATTGATAGTGTCAAATTCTTTAATTTTCCTAGTAAATAAATTTCTTGTTACTAGCTCTATAGAGGATAATGATATAAATTATTCAGTAAGAAAAGTTGATAAACATAAAGATATGAGCAAAAGTAATAATATCAGATCAATAGACCAAGTAATAAAGACACCTAGAAGATCAGTTATACCAAAATCAAAACAACAGTCTGAATATTTAAAAACACTTTTAAATGAGGATATAGTAATTTCATTAGGCCCTGCTGGAACGGGAAAAAGTTTTTTAGCAGTTTCTGTTGCAGTTAATATGTTAATGGAAAAGAAAGTGGAAAAAGTAATACTATCAAGGCCAGCAGTTGAGGCAGGTGAGAGGCTTGGCTTTTTACCTGGGGATTTAAAGGAAAAAGTTGATCCCTATCTTCAGCCTTTATATGACGCTTTATATGATTTGTTTGGATATGAAAAAGTCCAAAGAAAAATTGAAACTGGCGAGATTGAAATCGCGCCCTTGGCATTCATGAGAGGAAGGACCTTAAAAAATTCTTTTGCAATTTTGGATGAAGCGCAGAATGCATCATTAACACAAATTAAAATGTTTTTGACGAGAATCGGAGAAAATTCAAAAATAGTTATTAACGGAGATCCATCACAAATAGATCTTAATAACAAGAAGCAATCTGGTTTACTTCAATCAAAAAGAATTTTAGCTGATATAAAAGAAATCAAGTGCATTGAATTTGATCACACCGATGTTGTAAGGCACCCTCTTGTATCAAAAATTATTCAGGCCTATCAGCAAAAAACTGATGATTAAAATAGATGTTTTTGTACAAGATAAAAAGTGGATAAAATATATAGCTAACCCCAACAAGTATATTCAGAGTAAAAAAAAGTTTTTACACAATTCTCTTAAACCCATAAAAATTAAAAAGTTCAATTGTTCAATTTTGTTAACGGGTAATAAAGAAATAAGAGGACTTAATAAAAAATTCAGAAAAAAAGACAAAACAACTGACGTTTTATCATTTCCATTTTACAATGTTAAGGATCTAAAAAATTTAAAAACAAAAAATGTTTATTTAGGAGATATAATTTTAAATTTTTATAAAATTAATAAAAATAACTTCATTAAGGATTTTAATAGATTGTGGGTTCATGGCTTTCTTCATTTATTAGGATATAAGCATAGAAAAAATAAGGACTACTATAAAATGGCAAAAGTTGAAAAATCAATATTAAGTAAAATTGAAAAAAATGTTAAATTTTTTTAATAAAAGATTCTTTATAATATTTTTGTTTCCCTTAATTTTAGGTGGATTAACTACATTAAGTTTTCAGCCATTCAACTTTTTTTTTATAAATTTTATTTCTCTTCCACTCCTATTTTTTTCCATAGTTTATGTAAAAAAAAAATCTAAAAGTACATATAGGAGAAAACCATATCTTAAAAATTTATTTATTTTGGGCAGCTCATATGGTTTTGGATTTTTCTTCTTCGGGATTTATTGGATTGCTCACTCATTAACATTTGATGAGTCTTTTAAATTTTTAATTCCTTTTAGTTTATTTTTTATACCTCTTTTTTTGTCTCTTTTCTTTTCTTTGCCAATTTTATTAATAGGAAATTTTTGCGAAAAAAATATATCTTCAATATTTTTAATAAGCATCGCATTCTCAATATCTGATTATTTTAGAAGTATAATTTTGACTGGTTTTCCATGGAATATTTGGAGTTACAGTTTTTCTTGGTCAATCGAGAGTTTACAGATATTATCGATGATAGGTCTTTTCTCATTTAATATAATAATTTTGACAATTTTTTTTCTTCCATCAATAATTTTTTTTAAAAACCAAACGAAATATTCTTTTATTTTTTTCTTTACACTACTAATTTTTTCTAACTACTTTTATGGTTCATATAAAATTAATTCTATTAAAAAAAATAATGAAAATAATAAAATAAATTTTAAAATTGTTTCAGCAAATATGGAGTTATCAGATTTTAAAGACGAAAAAGAGGTTGCCTCTAAATTAATACGATATAGTGAACCAAACAAAGAAAAGAAAACCATTTTTGTTTGGCCAGAAGGAGTTTTTTTAAGCAAAGATTTTTATAAAAATAAAGAAATTAAAGAATTATTTATTAAAAACTTTTCCAGAAATCACCTAATTATATTTGGTGCAAATACATCAAAAAATATTAATTCAGATCAAAAATACTATAATAGTTTTCTTGTCGTTGACAAAAATTTGAATTTTGTTGGAAATTATGAAAAAAAAAAATTGGTGCCTTTTGGAGAATTTTTACCATTTGAAAGTTTTTTGAATTCTTTTGGTTTAAAAAAAATTACATATGGCTACTCTTCTTTTTCTAGAGGTAAAGGTGACCCCATAATAAATATCAAGCTTGGATCGGAGAACTTTAAAATTTTAAGCTTAATATGCTATGAAATAATTTTTCCAAGTTTTGTAGACAAGTATAAAGACTTTAATTTTATAATAAATATATCAGAGGATGCCTGGTTTGGTGCAAGCACAGGCCCACACCAGCATTTTGCTAAATCTATTTTTAGATCTATAGAGTCAGGAGTATATACCATTAGATCTGCAAACAAAGGTATCAGCGCTTTTATAAGCCCTGAAGGCAAAATCATAAAAAGTTTACAACCAGACGAAATAGGAAATATAGAATTAAATATCCCAATGATTGAAAATATCGAAAAAGGAATTAAAAAAGATTTGATATTTTTATCACTTTTATTTACATATATCTTCACATTTTTTGTATTGCGTAAACTTAAAATTTAATGAAATCAAAAGATTATTTATTTACTAGCGAGTCTGTATCTGAAGGTCACCCAGATAAAGTTTGTGATCGCATTTCAGATATGGTCGTTGATACTTACATTGCAAAAGATCCTTATTCAAGAGTTGCATGTGAAACTTTAACAACAACAAACAAAGTTGTTCTAGCCGGTGAAACAAGAGGACCGGATATAAAACAAGATTATTTAATAGAAAAAGTTCGTAATTGTATCAAAGACATAGGTTATGAGCAGAAAGGTTTCCACTGGAAGAATTGTAGTATCGATGTACATTTGCATTCTCAATCTTCAGATATAGCAATGGGCGTTGATTCAAAAGGCAACAAGGATGAGGGAGCCGGTGATCAAGGCATAATGTTTGGGTACGCATGCGATGAAACCGAAGTTTTAATGCCTGCACCAATTTATTATTCCCACAAAATTCTAGAACTAATGGCTTTAGATAGAAAAAATGGAAAAGCTGATAAATTAGAACCAGATTCTAAAAGTCAAGTTACTTTAAAATATGAGGATGGAATCCCTGTTAAGGTAGAAGCTGTAGTAATTTCAACACAACACTCTCCTGATATAAATCAATTACAAGTAAAAGATATTGTTAGGCCATATTTAGAAAAAGCAATTCCAAAAACATTACTATCTGAACTTAAAGATGAAAATTTTTATGTGAATCCGACAGGGCAATTTATAATTGGAGGTCCTGATGGTGATTCTGGATTAACTGGAAGAAAAATTATTGTAGATACTTATGGAGGAGCAGCTCGTCATGGAGGGGGAGCTTTTTCAGGAAAAGATCCTAGTAAAGTTGATAGATCTGCCGCATATGCAGCAAGATATGTTGCAAAAAATATCGTAGCTTCAAAAATAGCAAAAAAATGTGAAATTCAACTTTCTTATGCAATAGGTGTTTCAAAACCATTGTCCATTTATGTAAATCTTTTTGATGGGGATACGGAAAAAGAAAAACATGTTGTAAATCTGATAAAAAATAATTTTGATTTAAGCCCAAGAGGTATAAGAGAAATGTTAAATCTAAATCGTCCAATTTATGAATGTACTTCAGCCTATGGACACTTTGGAAGAAAACCCGGATCAAATGGCACTTTTTCATGGGAAAAAACAGACAAATTATCAGTTTTTAAGAAGTAACTCTTGAAAAAAATAACAATATAAATTAAATATAAATCATAATTACCTGAAATATCAAAATGGGCTTTAGCCCATTTTTTTTTAGGAGGAAAGAAAACATAATGTTGAACAGAGGTTTAGATAAGCAAGAATTACTAAGAATAGTGGACTCAGTAGCTAATGAAAAATCTATTGATAAAGAACTGATATTAAGTTCTATGGAGATGGCGATTCAAAGGGCTGCATATAATAAATTTGGTTTTGAAAACTCTATAGAAGCAACAATCAATAGAGAAAATGGTAGCATTAAAATTCACAAAGTCCTTGAAGTTGTAGAGAAAGTAGAAGACCCAATAAAGGAAATAACTCTAAAAGAAGCAGAATTAATCGACAAAAAAAACAAAACTTTAAAAGTTGGAGATAAAATTTACGAAGAATTACCTCAGATAGATTTTGGTAGAATAGCTGCTCAAAGCGCAAAACAAGTAATTTCACAAAAAGTTAGAGAGGCAGAAAAGAATAGGCAATATGAAGATTTTAAGGATAAGCAAGGACAAATTTTAAGTGGAATTATAAAAAGAGTAGAATACGGAAATGTCATAGTGGACCTAGGTAAAGCCGAAGGAATAATCCGTAAAGAGGAATTGATACAAAGGGAAATATTAAAAAATGGAGACAGGGTTAAGGCATATTGTCATGAAGTTAAACAAGATATTAGAGGGCATCAAATATTTCTTTCACGTGCTCATCCACAATTTCTAGCAAGATTATTTTTTCAAGAAGTTCCAGAAATTTATGAAGGCGTAATAGAAATTAAATCTGTAGCAAGAGATCCAGGTAGTAGAGCAAAAATATGTGTGAATTCAAAAGATTCTTCATTAGATCCAGTTGGCGCATGTGTTGGTATGCGAGGAAGTAGGGTTCAAACTGTTGTAAATGAATTACAGGGCGAAAAAATTGATATAATTAAGTGGACTGAAGATTTACCGACTTTAGTTGCCGAGTCGTTATCACCTGCAGAAATACAAAAAGTTTTAATAGATGAACAAAATAAAAGAATCGATGTAATTTTGTCTGAAGAAAATTTAAGTAAGGCTATTGGAAGGAGAGGTCAAAATGTAAGATTGGCCTCAAAACTGATCAACTATGAAATTGATATTTTAACCGACAAAGAAGATTCAGAAAGAAGACAAGCGGAATTTAAAGAGAGAACTGAATTGTTTATCAAAGGTTTAGAAGTAGACGAAACTCTAGGCCAACTTTTAGTTTCCGAAAATTTTCAAAACATTGAAGAAATTGCACAATCAAAAGTAGATGACATTTCTAAAATTGAGGCAATAGAAGAGTCAACAGCCAAAGAGCTAATAGAAAGAGCGAATGAGTATCTGGAAAAAGAAAAAATAGAAATATCTGATAAATTAAAAAAATTAGGAGTGGAAGATTCTCTCACAAAACTAGAAGGCATGACCCAAGGAATGTTAGTTGTTTTAGGTGAGAAAAATATAAAAAAATTAAATGATTTCGCCGATTTATCTTCAGATGAATTAATAGGGGGAATGGACGAAATTAAGGGAAAAAGGGTCAAGATAAATGGCTACCTTGAGGATTTTAATCTAACAAGAGAAGAGGCAGATAATTTAATTATGAACGCCAGAAAAATAGTATTCGTTGATTAACTTTATGGAAAAAAATAAAAACAAAAAAAAAACATTAACCATATCAAGCTCTTTTACTAAAGGGCCTGCTTCTTTTACAAGAAATAAAATAGAAAAAAAATCTTTTGTTCCACAAAAAAAGAAAAGTTTTAAACCTAATTTCAAATCTGGAAAAACTTGGCCATCTCAGCAATTAGGTAAAGGAAAACCAAACAACAGAAATCTAAATAGAAGATTTGCAGAACAAGAAGCAACAAAGAGATTTATAGGATCAGATAAAAAAATATTAGATAGAGACAAGGCAAGAGAAAAGACTCCAGCTAAAAATAAAGACTTTCAAACAAGAAGACAGTCAAAACTGACAATATCTAGAGCTATGAACGTAGAAGAATTTGAGATCAAACAAAGAAGTTTAGCATCTGTTAAGAGAGCTAGATTAAGAGAAAAGCAAGATGAAAAAAGTGATACAAAAAAAGAGTTCAAAAAAGTTATTAGAGAAGTAAAAATTCCTGAACAGATAACAATTCAAGAGTTGTCCAACAGAATGGCAGAGCAATCAGCAAACATTATAAAATTCTTATTAAATATGGGTGTGAAGGCTACAATTAACCATTCAATTGATAAAGATACTTCAGAATATATTGTTAAAGAGTTTGGACACACTCCTATTTTTGAAGAGGTCCCTACAGTTAGTTTGAGTAAGGAGTCAGATGAAAAAAAATACAATTTAGAAACAAGGCCACCAATTGTAACTATAATGGGGCATGTGGATCACGGAAAAACTTCATTATTAGACTCTTTGAGAAATTCTGATGTTGTTTCAGGTGAACACGGAGGCATTACACAGCATATTGGAGCTTACCAGGTTAGCACAGGAAAAAATAAAATAATAACTTTTATAGACACACCAGGTCATGCTGCTTTTACAGAAATGAGGGCTAGAGGTTCAAAAGTAACAGACATAGTTGTTTTGGTTGTAGCTGCCGATGATGGTGTAAAGCCACAAACTGTGGAAGCAATTCAACATTCAAAAGCTGCAAAAGTTCCTATAATAGTTGCAATAAATAAATGTGATTTACCTGGCTCAAATATTGAAAAAATTAAAAATGATCTAATGCGATATGAATTAATAGCAGAAAGTTTAAGTGGCGATACTCTGTTTGTGGAGGTTTCAGCTACAAAAAAAACAAATTTAGATAAATTAAAAGAAAACATTATCTTACAATCAGAAGTTTTGGATTTAAAGGCGGCAAAAAAAGGGAATGCGAAAGGAATTGTTCTTGAGTCCAAAATCGATAAGGGAAGAGGGCCAGTTTCAACCATCTTAGTAACAGAAGGAGAACTTAAAAAAGGAGACCACTTTGTTTGTGGAAGTACTTTTGGAAAAATAAGGGCCATGATTGATTTTGAGGCAAAAAATGTTGATAAAGCTTATCCATCTTCTCCAGTTGAAATACTTGGAATGAAAGAACCAGCAAATGCTGGAGATGAGTTTTTAGTTGTTGAAAATGAGGTTGAATCAAAAAAAATAAGCGATTTTAGAAGAGTAGGTAAAAAAAGTAACAACACTTTAGCTTTAAAAGACAAAACAAAAATTTTTGATAACGAAAGTACAAAGAAAGAGTTAAATGTGATTTTAAAATCAGATGTACAAGGATCAAGTGAAGCTTTAAGAAATGCAATAAATAAAATAACTCATTCAGAAGTAAAACCAAAGATAATCTTGTCTGATATAGGAATGATAAATGAAACGGATATATCGCTTGCTAAAGCTTCAAACGCAATTGTTATTGGATTTAATGTTAAACCAAATCCTGAAGCAAAAAAAAATGCACAAAGTCAAAATATAAAAATTGAATTTTTTAATATAATTTATAAAGCAATAGAACATGTGGAAAATTCTCTTTCAGGTCTACTCGAACCAGATAGGAAAGAAAGTGTAGAAGGAACAGCGGAAATTTTAAAAATATTTAAACTTTCTAATTCTGGAAAAGTTGCTGGTTCAAAAGTGACTGATGGAGAGATTAAAAATAACTCAAAAGCAAGAATTATTAGAGACGGCAAGGTCATATATGATGGTCAGATAGTCAGTATATTCAGAGAGAAAAATGCAGCCAAAGAAGTTAAAAGTGGTCTTGAGTGTGGAATTACCTTTAGAAACTTTTTAGATTTTAAAGAAAAAGATATGATAGAATCATACAAAGTTGATATGATCGAAAGACAGATAAATGATTAAACATACGGTAGCAGGTAATTTCAACCACAGACATTTAAGAGTAGGTGAACTAGTAAAGCAGAATTTAGGTCAAATTTTTATTAAAAATGAGGCAAAAATACCATCATTAAACACCAAGCTTATAACTGTTACAGAGGTCAAAATGAGCTCAGATTTGAGATCAGCAAGAGCTTATGTGATACCACTAGGAGGAAAAGAAACTAAAAAAATAGTAAATATCTTGACAGAATTCTCATATCTAGTAAGAAAAGCTTTGTCAAAAAAACTAGATATAAAGTTTCTCCCAAAACTGTATTTTGTTGAAGACAAGTCTTTTGATTATGCAGAAAGAATTGAAAAATTAATAAGAGAAAATAAAAGAAATGAAATCTAAAAAAGAGATAATTAAATCTTTAGCCACGCACGAAAAAGATGTTGGGTCTACAGTCGTACAGATCGGTATATTGAGCAATAAAATAAGTAATCTTTCGAACCATTTTAAAAAATTTAAAAAAGACAAACATTCGTCAAGAGGATTAACTAAAACAGTAAATCAAAGAAAAAGATTATTGAGTTATTTAAACAAAAATAATCCTGATGCATACAAGGATATTATAAAAAAATTGAATTTAAGAAAATAAATGTTTAAAGAATTTAAAGAAGAAATAGATTTTGGTGGCAAAAAATTAACCTTACAAACAGGGAAAATTGCTCGTCAGGCAGATGCAGCCATAGTTGCTACCTGGGGGGAAACAGTTGTTATCTCAACTGTTGTTGGAGCAAAAAAAGTTAATCCTGAAACAGATTATTTTCCTCTATCAGTAAATTATCAAGAAAAGTATTACGCAGCAGGAAAAATTCCAGGAGGATATTTTAAAAGGGAAGCCAGACCAACAGAGGCTGAAACTTTAATTTCTAGATTAATTGATAGACCTATTAGACCCTTGTTTCCTGATGATTTTAGAAATGAAGTACAAGTTTTGCCTACAGTCCTATCCTATGATAACGAAAATGAAGCTGATATATTATCAATAATCGCATCATCAGCTGCTTTAACAATTTCTGGATTACCTTTCAAAGGACCAGTTGGTGCCTCAAGGGTTGGCTTCATAGATGGAAAGTTTGTGCTTAATCCGATAAAATCTGAATTGGAAAACTCTAAATTAGATTTAGTAGTTGCTGGAACAAAAGACGCTGTTTTAATGGTGGAGTCAGAAGCATCAGGGTTAACAGAAAAAGAAATGTTAAATGCTGTTAAGTTTGGTCACGAAAGTTTTGCTCCTGTCATCGAAGGAATAAATAAATTAGCAAAAAAATCTTCCAAAGAAGCTTGGAAGTTAGAAAAAAAAGATTTCAGCAAGGTCTCAAAAAAAATTGAAAAAGAACTCACCAAAGATCTTGAAAAAGCATTCTCTGAAAAAAACAAAAAGAAAAGGTCCGAGCTAATTAGTTTAGCTGGAGACAAGTGTAAGGCTTTGTTTGAGGGTGACGAAAATTTTTTAGAACACGAAATAATGTTACAGCTTAAAAATTTAGAAAAAAATATTGTAAGAACAAGAATTTTAAAAAGTAAAAAGAGAATTGACGGACGAGGCTTGTCAGACGTAAGACCAATTAAATGTGAGGTTGGAATTTTGCCAAGAACACATGGATCAGCATTATTTACTAGAGGAGAAACTCAAGCTTTAGTTACTACAACTCTAGGCACAACAGACGATGAGCAACGAATTGAAAGTTTGGAGGGTTTAAAGAGACAAAGGTTTATGCTTCATTATAATTTTCCTCCTTTTTCAGTAGGTGAAACTGGAAGGATTGGAACTGGAAGAAGAGAAGTTGGACATGGTAAATTAGCTTGGAGAGCTATTAATTCTTCACTTCCTAAAAAAGAAAATTTTCCATACACGCTTAGAATTGTTTCAGAAATTACAGAATCAAACGGATCTTCCTCAATGGCTACTGTTTGTGGGTCTTCACTTGCGTTAATGGATGCAGCAGTTCCTATAGCCGAACCAGTTGCTGGAATTGCAATGGGTTTAATAAAAGAAAAAAATAATTTTTCAATTCTATCAGACATTTTAGGTGACGAAGATCACCTTGGTGATATGGATTTTAAAGTTGCAGGTACAAAAGATGGAATTACATCATTGCAGATGGATATAAAGATTACAGGGATTACTTTTGAAATTATGGAAAAAGCTCTTGCTCAAGCAAAAGAAGGTAGAGTTCATATTCTAAATGAGATGAACAAAACTATTAAATCTTCAAGAAAGGAAGTTGGAAAACACACGCCAAAAATGGAAACAATTAAAGTTGATAAAAAAGATATCGCAACCGTTATTGGTAAAGGCGGTGCAACTATTAGAGAAATTGTTGAAAAATCCGGAGCAAAAGTAGACGTCAAAGATACAGGTGAAGTTACAGTGGCAGCTGCAAATGAAGAAACTAGAAAAATAGCAGTGCAAATGATTAACGATCTTGTTGCAAAACCAGAGATGGGAAAAACATACAAAGGTAAAGTGGTAAAAATCATGGAGTTTGGAGCTTTTGTAAATTTCTTAGGAAAACAAGACGGTCTTGTCCATATTTCACAACTAGCAGCGAAAAGAGTTCAAAAAGTTACAGATGTAGTCAAAGAGGGCGATGAAGTTTCTGTAAAAGTAATTGGATTTGACAGAGGAAAAGTTAAACTTTCAATAAAAGAAGCTGTTTAACTAAATTTGATATTCAAAATTTTGGGTTTTTTCATTTACGCTAAGTTCTTTTGCACCATTCCTCAAGTGAAAATTTCTTGCCATTTCTGTTAGAGGAGACAAAGTAACCAATCTATTTAGGTGGTTTGATTTCTTTATTTTTTTAAATGCCTCTTTAACAATCAATTTTCCTCCACCTTTTTTCTTTGACCAAACTGTATAAGCAATGGCTATCTTACCAACATTTTTGCTCCTCCATGACGCACTTTGCAAATGAGCATCTTTAGTCATTAATTCAAATTCCTCTATAGTTTTTGGAATTTCATTAGTGAAACCAAAGCACATAATCGCACATATTTCTTTTTTATACTTCACACCAAATATCTTTCTTCCATAGCTCGTTCTAAATTTTACATCTAACTCTGGTCTAATCGGATCTTCTTTGATGTTACATGTTTCGAGTTCAACAAGTTCAGCTCCCTTTATCCAATCAAAAAAGTTTTCAAATTTTTCTTTAATTTTTTTATTTAATTTAGACATTTTCTGGATTAATTTTTTTAAGTAATATTTTTAGGATCTGGCATTCCTGCTTTATTATAACCTGCATCAACATAATGTATTTCGCCAGTTACACCTGCAGCAAGATCACTTAATAAGTAAAGGGCAGATTTTCCTACATCATCGATATCTACGTTTCTTTTTAAAAAAGAATGGTCAGAACTCCATTTGTATAAAAATTTTGCATCACCAATTGCTGATGCAGCTAACGTTTTAATTGGACCAGCACTAATAGCATTTACTCTAATTCCTTTTGCACCTAGGTCTCTAGAAATATATTTGACACTCGATTCTAAAGCAGCTTTACAAACCCCCATTACATTATAGTTAGGTATTACTTTAGTAGACTCGTAAGTTAAAGTTAACATACTTGATCCACTTTTCATTATTTTTGATGCTTCTTTCGCTATTTCAGTAAATGAAAAACATGATACCAGCATACTTTTTGTAAAATTCTCTCTTGAAGTATCAATATATTGCCCTGACAGCTCTGCTCTATCTGAAAATGCAATTGCATGAACTACAAAATCAATTTGTCCCCATTTATTTTTTATTTCTGAAAATGTTTTTGTAATATCATCTTTATTTTCTACATTACAATTTAAAAGGAATTTGGAGTTAACAGACTCCGCAAGAGGTGTAACTCTTTTTTTAAGAGCATCTCCTAGATATGTGAAAGCAAGCTCAGCTCCGTTTTCTGAAAGTTTCTTTGCTATGCCCCAGGCTATGGATCTCTCATTAGCAACACCCATTATTAAACCCTTTTTACCTTTAACCAGATCCATTCTTAAACCTTTTCAAAAATTAAAGTTGCATTTGTTCCACCGAAACCAAAGCTATTTGACATTACAGAGTTCAAGTTTACATCTTTCTCAACTTTTGTAACTATTGGAAAATTTTTAGCCTCATCATCTATTTCACTAACATTCACTGAAGCTGCAATAAAATTATTTTTCATCATTATAAGTGAGTATATTGCTTCATGAACTGAAGCAGCACCCAACGGGTGTCCAGAAAGAGATTTAGTTGAGCTTATTTTTGGAATATTATCTTTAAAGGCTCCTTGTATTGCTTTTAATTCTGTTATATCGCCCACAGGTGTTGATGTTCCATGTGCATTTATATAGTCGACTTTGTTACGAGTTGTTTGCAATGCTAAATTCATACATCTAGTTGCTCCCTCACCTGATGGCGCAACCATATCGTAACCATCAGAAGTAGCTCCATAACCAGTAAGTTCCGCATAGATTTTTGCTCCTCTTGCTTTTGCATGATCTAATTCTTCTAAAACCAAAACTCCTGCTCCACCAGCTATTACAAATCCATCTCTAGTTTTATCATAGGGTCTAGAAGCTTTATGGGGAGTATCATTATATTTAGATGATAAAGCAGTCATAGCATCAAACATTGCTGTCATTGCAAAATGTATCTCATCACTTCCACCAGCAAATATAACTTTTTGTTTTCCAAATTGAATAAGCTCCATCGCATTACCTATGCAATGCCCACTAGTTGCGCATGCAGAACTGATAGTATAGTTAACACCTTTTATTTTAAAAGGAACAGCCAAAGTTGCGGATGCAGTACTTGCCATTGTCCTTGGCACAATAAATGGTCCCATTTTTTTTGGATTTTTTTCTCTTGTTTTATCAGCTGCTAAAATTACATTTTCTATAGAGGGTCCCCCTGATCCCATGACCATACCTGAATTAACATTACTCACATCTTTGTCTTCTAAACCCGAGTCCTTAATTGCTTCTTTCATCGCAACATAGTTATATGCTGATCCATTTCCCATAAATCTCAAGGCTTTTCGGTCAACGTGATCCTGAAGTTTTATATTCGGTTTTCCATGTACATTACTTTTTAAATTATGTTCTTTATATTCTTCAGCAAAAGAAATTCCTGATTTACTATTTACAAGTGATTCATAAACTTCTTTTTGATTATTACCAAGGCATGAGACAATTCCAATACCTGTCACAACAACTCTCTTCATTGTTTATAAACTCCTACTTTTAAATTTTCTGCAGTGTATATCTGCTTTCCATCAGCTTTTAAAACGCCATCGGCAAATCCAACGGTTCCACCTTCTGTTTTTAAAACTTTTTTCATGTCTACTTCGTAAGTTGCCATTTTAATTTTTTTTAAAACCTCACCTGTAAATCTAACAGAATTTACACCTAAAGCACGTCCTTTACCTGGTTCACCAATCCATCCTAAGTAGAATCCAACTAATTGCCACATTGCATCCAATCCTAGACAACCCGGCATTACTGGATCACTTTTGAAATGACAATCAAAGAACCACATATTATCTTTAATATCCAATTCAGCTCTTACCACTCCTTTTTTAAATTTTCCTTCACCCGATTGAATTTGCGTAATTCTATCAAACATTAACATGGGTGGCGAAGGCAAACGTGCATTTCCTTCACCAAAGAGGTTACCATTTGCACACTCAATTAATTCGTCATAGTTGTAATTGTTTTTTTGTTTCATTTTGAAAGCTAACAATTGCTTGAGTTTTTAGCAATATCATATATAAAATTGAAAAATTATACAGCAAGTTAATGCAAAAAAATGAATAATAAAAACAAGATTTTTATAGATAAACTCAGATCTTCAGGTCTTAGACCCACAAATCAAAGAGTAGAAATAAGCAAATTTCTCTTTAATAGAAAAAAAACATTCCATTTTACAGTTGAAGAACTAAAAAATTCCATGAATTTAAAAAGATCGAAAAAAATTTCTACAGCGACTTTTTATAATACCGTACATGCTCTGAAAAGTGCCGGTTACTTAAAAGAGTTCTCTTTAGAAAACAATACATCTTGTTATGATACAAATATTACTTCTCACCATCACTTCTTCGACAACGGGAAAGTAATCGATATTAGGAGCGACAAAATTACCTTTCATAAACTCCCACAAGCTCCAAAAGGCAAGAAAATTAAAAACGTTGAAGTTGTAATAAGATTAGAAAATAATAATTAATCAAAAAAATAGATCTTGCTATATTGACACATACTTTAGAATAATTATAAAGTAGTTATAAAATTATAAAACAATTATATTATGAGTGCTGAACTTAAAAAAAACGGAAATGGAAATGGAAATGGCAAATGTCCTGTTATGCACGGAGGAGTTACTAAAGCAGGAGAATCAAACACTTCACGACTTTGGCCAAATAGCATTAATCTTGATATTTTACATCAACAAGACACAAAAACTAATCCTTTACCAAAATTTAACTATAAAAAAGAAGTAAAAAAATTAAATTTTAAAGCGCTCAAAAAAGATTTACTAAAATTAATGACCGAAAACCAAGAGTGGTGGCCAGCAGACTTAGGAACTTATAGTGGCCTTATGGTAAGATTAACTTGGCACCAGGTTGGAACTTACAGGGAATTTGATGGAAGACCCAACGTCGGATCTCATAGATTTTCCCCTCAAGACTCTTGGCCAGACAACACAAATTTAGATAAAGCGAGACGGCTTCTTTGGCCAATCAAAAAAAAATATGGAAATAGATTAAGCTGGTCAGACCTTATGGTTCTAGCTGGAACTATGGCTTATGAACATGCTGGATTTAAAACTTTTGGCTTTTCGTTTGGTAGAGAAGATATATGGGAACCTGAAAAAGATGTAT
>MDTB01035161.1_pt1 | contig 22541 bp, 24 predicted proteins | sample 811161 | NCBI WGS metagenome assembly MDTB01 (sample SAMN05326650, study PRJNA326480) | marine metagenome | isolation source: seawater | place: Mediterranean Sea | collected 2009 | reverse complement strand
TCAAAAAACAGAACCAGAAATGCTAAGAACTCCAAATTTTGGTAGAAAATCTCTTAATGAAATAAAGGAAGTTTTAAACACAATGTCTTTATATTTAGGGATGGAAATACCTAATTGGCCACCAGATAATATTGCTGAATTGTCCAAAAAACTTGAGGAGAACAACTATTAATGAGACATGGAATTGGTTATAGAAAACTAAATAAAACCAGCGAACACAGGAAAGCTTTATTTAAGAACATGCTTAACTCTTTAATTAAGTATGAGCAAATAGTAACAACTTTACCAAAAGCAAAAGAGCTAAAACCTCAAATTGACAAAGTAATTACTATTGGTAAAAAAAATATACTTAGTAACAAAAAAAAATTATTTTCAAAACTTCAAGATAAAAAATCTGTTTCAAAAGTTTTTGATGAACTATCAAAAAGATATAATGCTAGGAAAGGTGGTTATTCTCGGGTTTTAAGAGCTGGGTTTAGAACTGGAGATGACGCGCCAATGGCAGTGATCGAGCTAGTTGACAGAAATCCAGATGCAAAAAAAGTTGATAAACCAAAAAAAGTTGAAAGTAAAAAAGAGAACGATAAACAAATAGACAAAAAAGCAGCTAGCAAATAGTCTAAAGCCTTCATGTCACAAACATATATTGTTGAAAAAGATTATCAAAATTCACGTTTTGATAGATGGTTTAAAGCTAAATTACTAGACATCCCTCAATCCTTAATAGAAAAAATTATAAGATTAAATAAAATAAAAATTAATAAGAAAAAAACGAAATCATCTTATAGGTTAAGTTGTGGTGATGTTATAGAAGTCTTCGATATTTCAAAATATAAAATTATAAAAAAAAACAAAACTTATAAATACAAACCTAAAAAAAATGAAATTAATAAATATGATGATTATATTATTGAAAATAATGAAAATTTTGTAGTAATAAATAAACCGTTTGGAATTGCTGTGCAATCTGGCACTAAGTCATTTAAAAATATAATAGATATTTTAAAAAATACTAAATATTTTGAAAAAAAAAAACCCTTTATTGTCCATCGTTTAGACAAAGAAACATCTGGAATTCTAATTATTGCAAAAAATAGAGAATACGCTCAGTTATTTACTTCTCTTTTTAGAATAAGAAAAATTCACAAAACCTATGTAGCTATCACATATGGCAAAGTACCAAAATTAAATAATATACTTAGAGATGAATTGGTTACTTATGACAATAAAAAGAAGATAGTTCAAAAAGCAATTACTTATGTTAAAGTATTGAAATCAAATCCCAATTTTTCCTATGTCGAACTAAATCCAATTACTGGCAGAAAGCACCAACTAAGAAAACAACTTTACAATATTGGGAATCCTATAGTGGGTGATGATAAGTATTTCATTAATAATAAAGGTAAAAGAAAAAGTTACGAACTTATGTTACATTCTCAAAAAATAAAATTTATGATAAATAATGTTAAATATAATTTTAAAGCAAGATACAATAATGAATTTGAGGATTTCTTAAAGAAAAACTTTTAAATTTTTTTTAAATTTTTTAAAAATATCTTTATTAGATTCTGTTCGATATTACGAATTTTAATTTTTTTCTCTTTATAAATAGAGGTTATCATTTTATTATCTAGTCCACACGGGCTTATTTTTAAATAATCATTCAGATTATTATCTATATTGATCGAACAGCCATGAAACGCTATCCATCTGGAAACTCTTAGACCGATTGCTGCAATTTTTTTTTTATTAACCCAAATTCCAATATTAGACTCATCATTTCTACTTCTTATTTTATATATTAATAAAAATTCAATAATACTTTTTTCAATTAATCTGATTAATTTTCTTATATCCTTTTTTCTATTATTTAAATCTAACGCTAAATAAACAATTTTTTGACCTGGGTTATGTAGAGTAACTTTTCCACCTCTATTAGTATTTATTGTTTTAATTTTCTTATCTAAAATTTCTTTTTTATTAGCTCTAATTCCTGAAGTATAAGTTTTAGGATGTTCTAATATCCATAATAATTCATTTCCATTATTGGACTTAAGATCTTCAACTCTTTTATGAAGAAATTTCATAGCTTTATTGTAGGAAATACGACCTTTACTTATTTTAACTTCAATGCTCATTTAGTTTGAAATTTATCATTATATGCACTATTAGTCTCAAAAAAACAATCTGAGATATTTATGACTTTAGTAAAATCTACTGGAAATAAAAAGGTTAATTTAGATTTTAATAAAGAATTTATTAATACCTTTTCAGCAAAAATTCAATCATCTGACATTCAATTTATCAATCAAACGTTAAAAGATCTGCATGAGTCTGATGTAGCAAATTTAATTGAAAATTTATCTAACGAGACTCGTACAAAACTTATTGAACTTGAGGAATTTAATATTGATCCAGATATCTTTATTGAGCTTAATGAGTCAATTCAAAGTGAGGTTCTTCAACTCTTGTCAATTGAGTCTATTATTAATATTCTCAAAAGATTAGAATCTGATGACTCAATCAAGATTTTAGAAAATCTTGAAAAAAATAAAAAAGAATTAATTTTAGAAAAATTACCTCCTAAAGATAAATTTCTTTTAGAAGAAGGGTTAAGTTATCCCGAGGACTCAGCTGCAAGAATAATGCAAAGAGAATTTACTGCTGTGCCAAGTAATTGGAGCGTTGGTCAAACTATTGATTATTTAAGAGAAAATAAAGATTTACCCAAAGAATTTTTGGAAATATTTATAGTAGATAATGATTTTAAACCAGTCGGCACAGTGCCTTCTTCAAGAGTTTTACGAACTTCTAGAGATTCCAAAATGAATTCTATAATGGCTGAAATGCCAGTTTTGATTTCTGTAAACATGGATAAAGAGGAAGTAGGTCTCACGTTTGAAAACTATAACTTAGTTTCTGCAGGAGTTGTAAACAAAGATAATAAATTAGTTGGCATGATTACAGCTGACGATGTTGTAACCGTAGTTCAAGAAGAAGCTGAAGAAGACGCTTTAAGATTGGCAGGTGTTGGTGATGAAGAAATTACAGACAGCGTTGTTATCAAAACAAAAAGAAGATTTAACTGGCTTTTATTAAATTTATTTACTGCGTTACTTGCTACTTGGGTCATAAGTAATTTTGGAGCTTCAATTGAACAGATGGTTGCTTTAGCCTTTTTAATGCCTATCGTTGCTTCTATGGGTGGTAATGCAGGTATGCAGACGTTGGCAGTAACTATAAGAGCTATAGCAAAAAAAGAATTATCAGCCAGTAATTTTAACCGAGTTGTTGCCAAAGAATTTATTATTGGAATATTAAATGGAATTATTTTTGCAATAATAACAGGAGTTATAGTTCAAATTTGGTTTAAAGAATTAAATTTATCTCTCCTTATAGGAGTTTCAATGATTCTTAATATGATAGTAGCTGGTTTATTTGGGATATTGGTACCAGTTTCATTAAAAAAGATGAACATCGATCCAGCTCTTGCATCTAGTGTGTTTGTCACAACTATTACTGATGTAATTGGTTTTTTATCTTTTTTAGGATTAGGTTCATATTATTTCTTAAATTAAATATTATCAATCAATCTTATTTTATCTATGTGATAAGCAACAAAAGTATTAAAATTGTCCTTTGATGTTTTTGCTTTTTTAAAATTATCTATATTATAATTTTCTATATAATCAATCTTATTTGCACCTAGATCTATAATTTCCTTTGTAGCTTTTTTCTCAAGAAAAAAATTATAATTTTTCTTTATTTTCTTTTTAAATTTAAAGATATATTTATATATATTTGAAGCAATAATAAATTGTTTTTTACTTAACCTAAAATTTCTAGTAGAGCAAGCTACTCCATTTTTTTCTCTAATTGTTTTACATTCAATTATTTTGCTTTTGATTTTTCTTTTATTAATATGTCTCTTAATCAAATATAACTGTTGATAATCCTTTTTACCCAAAAATATATACTTAGGTTTAATAATTTCCAAAAATCTATTAATTACATTTATTACACCTTTGAAATGACCTTTTCTATATTTACCACAAAGTTTCTTTGAAAAACTATCTAAAAAAATTTTTTTTTTAGGCTTAAAATCATATATATCTTTAAATGAAGGTATGTACAAATAATTTACTTTTAATCTTTTTAATATTTTTATATCTTTTTTAAGATTTCTTGGATAAGACAAAAAATCACTTTTTTTATTAAATTGCTTAGGGTTTATAAAAATTGAAACTAAAGTTTTATTGTTAAATTTTTTAGCTCTTCTTATCAGAGATATATGACCTTTGTGAAACCCACCCATTGTAGGAATAAAAGACAATTTATTTTTATTGCCCGTCACTTTTTGTAAGTCTTTTTTCTTTTTAAATATTTTCATTTCTTAAAAGCAATGATAATAACTATTATAAGAATCATATGATAAAACAAGCAATTATTCCATTAGCAGGCTTAGGCACTAGAATGCTTCCTTTGACAAGTGTTATACCAAAAGAGTTGATGCCAATTAACGGTAAACCTAATTTAGAATATATTTTAGATGAATGTTTAGATGCTGGTATTAAAGAATTTATATTCATTATTTCTAAAAATAAATTATCTATAAAAAATTATTTTTTTAATGATGCCTTTTATAAAAAAATTATTAAAAAAAAAAAAGATAAGAGAATAATAAAAGAATACAAAAAAATTAAAAAATATCAAAAAATGATTAAATTTGTTTATCAAAATAAACCTAAAGGCACGGGTGACGCAGTTCTAAAATGTAAAAAGATTATTAAAAATAAATTTTTTTTAATGCTTTTACCTGATGATTTAATTATCAATAAAAATTGCTCAAAAGAAATGATTAAATTACATAAAATTACCAAAGGATCTGTAATAGCTACTAAAAAAGTGGAAAGAAAAACTGTTTCAAGGTGGGGAATTTTGTCGTTAAAAAATAAAAAAAAAAATTACTTTCAAATTAGGGATGTAGTAGAAAAACCAAGTATCAAAAAAGCGCCATCAAATTACGCTATTATAGGTAGATATATTTTAACCTCAAAAATATTTGGAGAAATTAAAAAATTAAAACCGGGTCAAGGAGGAGAAATACATATTACGGATGCAATTAAAAATTTAATATATAAAAATAATAAGTTTTATGGAAACATCTTTAGAGGTAAGTATTTAGATTGTGGGACGTTAAATGGATATATTGAATCTGGGGCTCAAATTTATAAAGGTAAAAAATGAAATTGTGTATGATAGGCACAGGCTATGTTGGATTAGTTAGTGGCACTTGTTTTGCTGATATTGGTAATCAAGTAATTTGTGTTGACAAAAATTTAGACAAAATAAATAAACTTAAATCTGGAATATCCACAATTTTTGAACCCGGTTTAAACGAATTAGTAAAAAAGAACTTTTTAGCAAAAAGATTATCTTTTACTACTGATATAAAAGGCGCAATAAATTCTTCAGATATAATATTTATCTGCGTAGGCACACCCACAAAAAAAAGGATCACTTAATGTCGATCTATCATTTGTGTACAAAAGCTGTAAAGAAATTTTAAAATATACAAAAAAAAAAAAGAAAATTATTGTTACTAAATCTACCGTACCAATAGGTACAGGCGATGAAATTGAAAAGATATTTAAGAAAAAAAAGAAATTACTTACAGTGATATCTAATCCAGAATTTTTGCGAGAAGGAGAGGCTGTACGTGATTTTAGATATCCAGACAGAATAGTTGTAGGCTCAAATGAAAAAAAAACATATAAAATAATGAGAAAACTCTATTCACCACTTATTAGCAAAGGAGCCAAATTTTTTTCGACATCAAGAAAAGGCGCTGAATTAATTAAATATGCATCTAATGCTTTTCTGGCTACTAAAATTACATTTATTAATGAATTAGCAAATTTATGTGAAAAATCTGGAGTAAATATTGAGGATATTTCTTTAGGAATGGGGTCTGATAATAGAATAGGAAGTAGATTTTTACGAGCTGGACCTGCTTATGGGGGCTCTTGTTTTCCCAAAGACACAAAAGGCTTAGTGTCTGCTGCTGATAAATATAAGATTAATCTTTCTGTTGTTAAATCTGTAATTAAATCCAACTCTGATAGGATAAATTTATTAACCTATAGAATACATAAAATCCTTGGTTCAAATTTATATAACAAAAAGATTTCATTTTTAGGTGTCACATTTAAACCAAACACAGATGATATGAGAGATTCTACAAGCTTAAAAATGATTCCTTATTTAAGTAAAAAGGGTGCTATAATAAATTATTATGATCCTACAGGTGAAAAAAATGAATTTAGAAAAATTAAGAATTGTTCATATAAAAAGAATATTAAAGACAATTGTAATAATTCAGATCTAATTATTTTGCTTACAGAGTGGGATGAATTTAAAACAGTTGATTTTAAAAAAATAGTTAAAAATAAGAAATTTAAAGTATACGATTTAAGAAATCTCTATAACCCTAATGAAATGAGAAGAAATAAGATTGAATACTATTCTGTCGGTAGACCCAATACTAATTAAGTTCAAAAATAGCATCCACTTCTATTGAAACACCTAAAGGCAAGCTATTTGAACTTACAGCTGCTCTCGTATGTTTGCCACTTTCATCAAAGATTTTTGTAATTATATCAGACGCGCCATTAATTACTTTAGGTTGATCTTTAAAATCATCAGTAGAATTTACATATCCAGTGATTTTTACGCATGATTTAATTTTATCTAAATCACCATTACAAGCATTTTTAGCGTGTGACACTACTCCTAGCCCACATCTTACAGCAGCCTTGTACCCTTGAGCTACGTTTAAATCTTTTCCTACTTTTCCAGTGATAAGCTTTTCATCTTCATCGATGGATATTTGTCCTGAAATAAATAATAATTTTCCAACAATTTTTGTTGCAACATATGCGCCAACTGGAGGTTTAGGGTCTGGTAATTTAATATTTAATTTTTTTATCTTATCATTAATACCACTCATTTTCTTTTGCCCTTTTTTTTCGATTTATCGTATTCTTTTCTTTTTTCAATTAATATTAAAGCTTCTTCCATCGTAAGTTCACTTGGATCTTTTTCTTCAGGAATTGTTGCATTTAAAGATTTGTATTTAATATATGGTCCATACTGACCTTTCATAATTCTAACTGGCTTTTTATCTTCAGGATGTTCACCCAGGTCTTTTATGACAGATGAAGAAATTCGTCCAGGCTTCGCTTCTGCAATTAAAGTAATAGCTCTATTTAAACCAATTGAAAAAAGATCTTCTACGTTTTCAAGTCTAGCAGATTTATTTTCACATTTTAGATATGGCCCAAATCTACCTGAGTTTAAAGTAATGTCTTGACTATTTTCTGGATGTTGGCCCAATATTTTCGGAAGGGAACATAAATATTTTGCTTTACTCAAGTCAACGCTATCTACATCAACACCTTTTGGTATTGAAACATTTCTAAAATTTTCATTTTCTTTTTTTTTCTTTCTACCTTTCTTTTTTTTAGTTTCTAGTTCATTTTTTTCTATTTCATATTGTAAGTAAGGTCCAAATCTCCCATTTTTAAGATAGATATCTTTTCCATTATCGTTTTGGCCTATCAATTTAGGTTCAGCTAAATTATATTGAGCAGCAGCTTTGCTTTTAGATAATGGTCTAGTAAATTTACAATCAGGATAATTTGAACATCCGATAAATGCACCACCTCTGAAACTATTTTTAAGACTTAATTCTCCATTTGAACATAACTTACACTTTCTATCAATGTCATCTTTTTCGTTTCTCTCAAAAATCAAAGCTCCAAGGCTTTCGTTTAACAAATCTAGTACTTCCCTAGTTCTTTTTTCTTTTACTTGGCCTACATTCGCATAAAAATCTTTCCAAAAATTGTTTAAAACTTGAACCCACTCAATTTTTCCGCTTGTTATCTCATCTAACTGGTTCTCAAGATCTGCTGTAAAGTTGTAATCAACATACTTGGTAAATAGTTTTTCTAAAAAAGCTGAAATTAATTTACCTCTGTCAGTTGGATGAAATCTTTTGTTAATTAACTCAACATAATTTCTTGTGGATAATACTGATATAATGCTTGCATAAGTAGAAGGTCTTCCAATACCCAACTCTTCCATTTTTTTAACTAAACTTGCTTCTGAGTATCTTGGCGGAGGATCTGTAAAATGCTGTTCATCGTTTAATTTTAGAATATTTACTTCTTCACCCACCTTTACTTCGGGTAGTATATTTTTTGTGTCTTCATCAGTTTCTTGAATTTTATAAACTTTTAGAAATCCGTCAAATTTTATCACTGAACCGCTAGCTCTAAAGTTAATATTTTTATCCTCTGATGAAATTACAACCGTGTTTCTATCAAATTCAGCAGGAGTCATTTGAGAGGATAGGGCTCTACTCCATATAAGCTCATATAGTTTCAACTGATCCGTATTAACATATTTTTTTATATCAGAGGGTTTTCTATTTATACTAGTAGGTCTAATAGCTTCATGTGCCTCTTGAGCATTTTTTGCTTTTTTACCAGTGTAACTATTTGGTTCATCGGGTAAATATTTATTACCAAAATCTTTAGAAATATATTTTCTAAAATTTTCTATAGCTTCTTTTGAAATATTAGTACCGTCTGTTCTCATGTAAGTTATTAATCCAGTTGTTTCGCCCTCTATGTCTACTCCTTGATAAAGTCGTTGTGCAATTTGCATTGTTCTTGAAGCCCCAAAGCCATAACGACCAGAAGCAGTTTGTTGCAATGTAGAAGTCGTAAAAGGCGCCAAAGGATTTCTTCGATATATTTTTGAGTTAACATCAGAAATTCTAAACTTTGTTTTGTTAATTACGTCAATTACTTTTTGAATTTCCTCTTTATTCTTGAAAGAAAATCTCTCAATTTTTTTACTATTGAATAAACTCAACTTTGAAAAAATATTTTTATCTTTTTTATTTGTAAAATCCGAACTCAGAGTCCAATATTCTTCTGGTTTGAAAAGTTCTATTTCCTTTTCTCTTTCTGTAATAAGTTTTAAAGCTACAGATTGAACTCGACCTGCAGATTTAGACCCAGGTAGTTTAGTCCATAGGATCGGAGAAATATTGAATCCAACAAGGTAATCCAATGCTCTTCTTGCTAGATAAGCTTCAACTAAAGGTAAATGAATTTCTCTTGGTTTTTTAATAGCGTCAAGAATTGCTTTTTTAGTAATTTCATTAAAAACAACTCTTTCCAAATTTTTATCTTTAAGAAGTTTCTTTTTTTCTAAAACTTCCTTTACATGCCAAGCTATAGCTTCACCCTCACGATCAGGATCGGTGGCTAGTATAATTTTATCCGAGTCTTCAGCAGCATTTGTAATTTCTTTCAAATATTTTTTTGAAAATGAGTCAATTTCCCACTCCATTTGAAATTTATTATTTGGATCAACTGATCCGTTTTTAGAAGGTAAATCTCTTATATGGCCGTAACTCGCTAAAACTAAATATTCCTTTCCTAAATATTTATTTATAGTTTTTGCTTTAGCGGGACTTTCAACAATTACTAAGTTCATTAATTGTTTATTTTCAAAATAAAAGATGTTTGTCAAATCTATTATTAAAAATCTAAGAAAGACAGTACTTATAACTTAATTTTATTTTCCTTTGAATTTTTAAGTCTTACAATATTTTGTTTGTGGGTATAAAGAATTATTAACAAAAAAATAAAAAGTACCAGAGAATAATTACTGTCCTCCAAAAAATATGCATAAAGAAATATTACCAGTGAAGAAATCATAGATGACACTGATGCAAATCTAAATAACAATGATAACAAAATCCAAGTAATTCCAAAGATAAGAAAAAAATTGTAAGAAAGAGCTAAGATAACCCCAAGATAGGTTGCTACACCTTTACCCCCTTTGAATTTTAACCAAATAGGAAAAATGTGACCAACAAAACAAATTAAAGCTGAATAAGATGCTAAGTCTTCATAAAATAATAATGTAATATAAACAGAAAAATATCCCTTTAATAAATCAAGAACCAATGTTGTTGCAGCTAAAAATTTATTTCCTGTTCTAAGGACGTTTGTAGTTCCAATATTTCCAGAACCAATTTTTCTAATATCTTTTTGAAGAAATATCTTAGTTAAAATCAAACCAAAAGGAATAGATCCCAAAAAATAAGAATATAAAGTTACGTAAATTAAACTTGTATCCATTATATCGAATATACCACTTCACCGCTTAAAAAAGTCATTTTAACTTTTCCTTGAAGTTTTCTGTTCTCAATTGCAGTATTTTTTGATTTAGATTTTAATTTTTCAGCTTTTACTACCCATGGTTCCTCCAAATCAATTATACAAATATCTGCATCTGATCCTTTAATTAAAGTTCCTTTATCTATTTTCAAAATTTTAGCAGGATTAATTGTCAGACACTTAATTATCTTTATTAAAGGTAATGACTCATTATGATAAAGCTCTAAAGCAAGAGATAACAATGTTTCTATACCAACTGAACCAGTCGCTGCTTGCGCAAAAGGTAGTCTTTTACTTTCCTCATCTTCTGGAATATGATCCGACACAATCACATCTATAAGATCTTTTTTTATCCCATCGATTAAAGAAATCCTATCTTCTTCATTTCTAAGAGGGGGTGATAATTTTAAGAAAGTTCGAAATTCACCGATATCATTTTGATTTAAAGATAAATTGTTAATTGATACTCCGGTGCTAAATCTAATTCCATTTGACTTATTTTTCTCGATAACATTTAAAGAATTTTTAGAGGAAATTTGGTTAATATGATATCTACAAGGAAACTCGCTTAATAAAGATAGATCTCTTTCAATAATTATTTTCTCTGCGATATCTGAAATACCTTGTAAACCTAATCTTGTTGCTACTTCGCCTTCATTAATACATGAATTTTTAGATAGCTCGTAGTCTTCGACGTGTTGCATAATTAATACATCTAAATCTGATGCATAATTCATTATTCTAGACATCAATTCTGTATTTTGAATAGTTTTATTTACATCGCTAAATCCAATTATCCCTCTTTCCTTCAATAGACCGAACTCTGTCATTTGTTTGCCATCAATTTGTCTAGTGATAGAAGCACATGGAAATAGATTTACTTTAGCTTTATCTCTCCCTCTTCTAATTATGAAATCAACCATTGATACATTATCAATAATAGGCTTAGTATTTGGCATTGTTACTATAGATGTTACACCACCTGCTAATGCCGCTTGACTAAGAGTTCTAAAGTTTTCTTTATATTCGAAACCTGGTTCACCAACAAAAGCTTTCATATCAACAATTCCAGGAATAGCTATTTTTCCTTTTAAATCAATTTTTTCCGATGATTTTGATATATCAGAATTTTTAGCGTTTTTACCAATAGATTTAATTTTTCCTTTATCATTAATAATGATACTTCCAATCTCATCCATGTTTTGTGAGGGATCAATAATTCTTATATTTGTTAAAATTTTTTCTCTCATTTATTTACAATATATTTTTAAGCATGCCATTCTAACTGCTACCCCTAATTCAACTTGCTCTTTTACTAGACTAACATTTATGTCATCCGCTAATTTAGTATCAATTTCGACACCTCTATTCATAGGTCCAGGATGCATAAGAAGAGCATCTTTTTTTGCAAATTTAAGTTTTTCTGGAGTTAATCCAAAAAATTCGTAGTACTCTCTCTTTGATGGAAGGAATGAACCTTGCATTCTCTCATTTTGCAATCTTAACATCATAACAATATCGCATTCATCTAAACCTTTCTTCATATCGGTAAAAGCTTTAACACCAAGATTTTCTATACCCGAGGGCATTAGAGTTTTAGGTGCTATCACATTTACTTCTGCACCAAGCATGTTCATCAAATAAATATTTGACCTAGCTACTCTTGAATGAAGAATGTCTCCACAAATTGCGATCTTTAATCCTTCAATGTTTCCTTTTCTATTTATTATTGTAAGTGCATCTAATAGAGCTTGAGTAGGATGTTCCCTTCTACCATCACCTGCATTTATCACGGCGCAATTTACTTTTTGAGATAATAAGTTTGGTGCACCTGAGTCCTGATGTCTGATTACAATTAAGTCCGGATGCATAGCATTTAATGTCATTGCTGTATCAATTAAAGTTTCACCTTTTTTTAAAGCAGAATTGCTCATATTCATTGTCATTACATCAGCACCTAATCTCTTTCCTGCCAAATCGAACGAGCTTTGTGTTCTAGTCGAGGGTTCAAAAAATAGATTAATTTGAGTTTTCCCTCTAAGAAGATCAAGTTTTTTGGAGCTACTTCTGTTTAATTTTATGAAAGATTTTGCCTCAGATAAGATCTTTTTAGCTTCCACAACTGATAAATTTTGAATACCTAATAGGTGCTTGGGTAAGTTTTTAATAGCTGAAACTTTTTTTACAGTTGCCATTAAAATCAACTCTATAGGCCTTTTACTATATTATATCAAGTATTTTTTTTGTGATAAAAATCTAAAACTCCTTGGAGAATAAATTGAGCTGAATTTTCATCTAATTTCTTCACTTTTTTTGAAGAATTAATACCTAATTCATTGGATAAATTAAAAGCTCCCTGACTAGATAATCTTTCATCCCATAAAGTGATATTTTCTGTAATATCTTTTGAGAGGTTTTTAGCTAAATCTTTAGCTGATTGAGAAGAGGGACTTTCAGACCCATCCATGTTTAGCGGATTACCAATTACTATCCCTTTAATTTGATTATCTACAAAAATGTTCTTAATTTGAGAAAGTAAATCAGAGTAGTTTTTTTTGATTAAAGTCGTGTAGGGTGTAGCCACAATTTTCTTTTCATCAGAAATCGCTATACCTATTCTTTTCTTACCAGGATCAATCCCCATTAATCGTGATTTTTTGTTAATTTTTTCAATAAATATATCAATATCAAGCATGAAATTTACCTAATTTGTGATAAAACACATTTAAACTAACTTATTTCACAAATGTCTTTAGATAAAGAAAAAATTAAACATGTAGCTAAATTAGCCAGAATTTCGGTTAATGAAGCTAAAGTAGTTAGCCTAACTAAAGATTTAAACTCGATTTTTAAGTTTATAGAACAATTGAACGAATTGAATACTGACAAAGTTGAACCACTAACATCTATTTTAAATCAATCTTTAAGATTAAGAAAAGATCAAATTATCGATGGAAAAATAAGAGAAAAAGTTCTTAAGAATTCTCCAAAAAAAAATGATGAATTTTTCGTAGTACCTAAGGTAGTAGAGTAATGACCAACATAACAAATCAAAGTCTAAAAGAAATTTTAGAAAATATAAAGTCTAAGAAGATTTCATCATTAGAACTTACTCAATCATATATTAAAAATATTGAAGACGCTAAAAAACTCAATACTTTTGTTACAACAACATTTGATCAAGCATTAGATAAAGCAAAAAAATTTGATAGCAACCCAAATTACGATCAACTTCTTCATGGTGTGCCCTTAGCTGTAAAAGATTTATTTTGCACTGAAAATACAAAAACTACAGCAGGAAGTAATATTTTAAATAATTTTGTTCCTTCTTATGAGTCAACCGTAACAAAAAATTTGTGGGATAACGGAGCTTTTCTTCTTGGTAAATTAAATTGTGATGAGTTTGCTATGGGCTCATCTAATGAGACAAGTTTTTTTGGAAACGTTATTAATCCTGTAGGAGATCAGTTGGTTCCAGGAGGTTCTTCTGGTGGATCTTCCTCTGCTTTAGCAGCAGATCTAACACCAGCAACAATTGGTACAGATACAGGTGGGTCTATAAGACAACCAGCTTCGTTTACAGGTACGGTAGGACTTAAACCAACTTACGGACTTTGTTCTAGATGGGGAATCATTGCGTTTGCTTCATCATTAGATCAAGCAGGCCCAATGACAAAAACTGTAACCGATTCCGCAATTATGCTTGAGGCAATGTCTGGTTTTGATGCAAAAGACTCAACCTCAATTAATAAAAAAAAAGAAGCATATTCAAAAAATTTAAAAGATAATATTAGAGGATTAAAAATTGGTATTCCTAAAGAATACCGAATAGATGATATGCCAAATGAAATTGATGAACTATGGGAAAAAGGAAAAAAAATATTGAAAAATTTAGGCGCACAATTAATTGACATTTCATTGCCTCATACAAAGTATGCTCTACCTACTTATTATATAGTTGCTCCTGCAGAGGCGTCATCAAATTTAGCAAGATATGATGGCGTAAGATATGGTTACAGATCACAAAAAGGTAAAGATCTTATTGAAATGTACGAAAATACCAGATCTGAAGGATTTGGAGATGAAGTAAAGAGAAGAATATTAATAGGTACTTATGTTTTGTCTTCAGGTTATTATGACGCTTATTATTTAAAAGCCCAAAAAGTTAGACAATTAATAAAAAAAGATTTTGATAAAAGTTTTGAAAAAGTGGATGCTATTCTTACACCTTCAACACCAAGTTCAGCTTTCAAGATAGGGGAAAAAACAAATGATCCAGTATCTATGTATCTAAATGATATATTTACAGTACCAGTAAATTTGGCTGGATTACCAGCTTTGTCATTACCAGCTGGGTTAGATAAAAAAGGCTATCCACTTGGATTACAATTGATAGGTAATGCTTTAGATGAACAAAAAATTCTTAACATTGGTTATGCATTTGAAAAAAATTGTGGTTATAAAAATCAAATAAAAAAGTGGTGGTCATGAGTAAGGAAAAATTTGATTACTTTATTAATGGAGAAAAGGGAAAGTATGAGGTTGTTATAGGTCTAGAAGTACATGCTCAAGTCCTTTCGAATTCAAAACTTTTTTCAGGCTCATCAACTAAATTTGGAGCTAGTCCTAATATTCAAGTTAGTTTAATTGACTCAGCATTTCCTGGAATGTTGCCTGTAATCAACGAAGAATGTGTAAAACAAGCTGTTAGAACAGGTTTAGGATTAAATGCTAAAATTAATAAATACTCAGTTTTTGATAGAAAAAATTATTTTTATGCAGATCTTCCGCAAGGCTATCAGATCTCACAATACAAAAGTCCTATCGTTGGTGAAGGAAAGGTTTTACTGGATATGCCATATGGTTTAAAAACAATTGGTATTGAAAGACTTCATTTAGAACAAGATGCAGGTAAAAGTATTCACGATATGGATCCATCAAGTACATATATTGATTTAAATCGCTCTGGAATAGCTCTAATGGAAATTGTTAGTAAACCAGATCTTCGATCTCCTGAAGAGGTTAATGCTTATATAAAAAAACTAAGATCTATAATGAGATACTTAGGAACCTGTGATGGAAACATGCAGGAAGGTTCATTAAGAGCTGATGTAAATGTATCAGTAAGAAAACAGGGAGATAAAAACTTTGGGACAAGATGTGAAATTAAAAATGTTAATTCCATTAAATTTATGCAAATGGCAATTGAATATGAAGCAAGTAGACAAGTTGAATTGCTTGAAGAAGGAAAAAAGATTGATCAAGAAACAAGACTTTTTGATACAAAAAAAAATGAAACAAGATCAATGAGATCAAAAGAAGATGCGCATGATTATAGATATTTCCCTGATCCTGATTTGTTACCTTTAGAACTTGAACAAAAATTAATTGACGATTTAAGAAAATCCTTACCTGAATTACCTGATAATAAAAAAGAGAGATTTATAAAAGATTATGAACTTAATTCATATGAAGCAAATATATTAGTATCTGAAAAAGAAATTTCTGACTACTACGAAGAAGTAGCGAAATTATCTGATAAACAACTTGCAGCTAAATGGATGATGGGGGATTTATTTGCGATGTTAAATGACAAAGGACTTAATATATCAAAGTCACCTATCTCAGCTAAAAACTTTGCAGAGTTGGTTCGATCAATAAAATCAGGAGAAATTTCAGGTAGAATAGCAAAAGAAATTTTTGAAATAATGGTAAAAAGTGGAGATAATCCAAAAAAAATTATCGAATCAAAAGGAATGAAACAACAAAGCGATCCTAAAGAATTAGAAAAAATTATTAATGAAATATTAGCTCAAGATAAAGATAAAGTTGATCAGTATAAAGCTGGAAAAGAAAAATTATTTGGTTTTTTTGTTGGTCAGGTTATGAAGATGTCAGGAGGAAAAGCTAACCCTCAACTGACAAACGAAATTCTTAAAAAACTTTTAAAAGGCTAATTATGCCTAAGAAATTAGATTTAACTGACCACCTTGAACAGTATATTATTGACCATTCGGAGAAATTAACTGACGTTCAAAGGGAAATAATTCAACACAACATAAACCTTGGAGACAAGAATAGATTACAAATATCAATTTCACAAGCTCACTTTCTGCAGATATTAATTAAAGTTTCTAATGTAAAAAAAATTTTAGAAATAGGAAGTTTTACTGGCTTTAGTGCTTTATCGATGGCCTTAGCACTGCCATTTGATGGATCTTTGATTAGTTTAGATAAAGATTATGAATTTAGTAAAAAAGCCAAATCTTTTTACGAAAAAGCAAATGAAAAAAAAATAAAACAAATAATTAAACCGGCTATTGAAAGCCTTAAAGAATTAAAAAAATTGAACCAAAAATTTGATTTAATCTTTATAGATGCCGATAAAGAAAACTACCTTAATTATTATGAAGCAAGTGTTGATTTAATTAATAAAAATGGGCTCATAATAATAGACAACGTTTTATGGCATGGAGAGGTGTCAGATAACACAAAAAATGATAGATTTACCAATATTATAAGAGAATTTAACAAACATATTAAGCAAGACAATAGAATTATAAAGAATATTATTCCAATAGGCGACGGATTTACAATTTGTATAAAAAATTAATGTTTACTATTTTTGGTTTTTATAAATTTAAAAAAATTAAATTTTTAAAAAAATATAAATCTTTTTTCCAAGAAGAATTCTCAAAAAAAGACATAAGGGGTACAATAATTTTATCCACCGAAGGAATAAATGGAACAGTTGCAGGTAGAAAAAATAATATAGATAAAATAATAAAAACATTAAAAGATGAATTAAGATTTAAAGAGTTTGATAGTAAAAATATGTCCAAAAGTCATTTTCAACCTTTCCACAAAGGCAAAATAAAAATTAAAAAAGAGGTCGTTCCCTTAGGATTGATGATCAATTCAAAGAATAAAAAACTTAATAAATATATTTCAGTAAAGTCCTGGAATAAACTTATTTCAAATAAAGAAACCTTAGTAGTAGATGCTAGAAAACCATTTGAATATGAAGTTGGAACTTTTAAAGATGCAATTAATCCTAAAATAAAAAATTTTAGAGACTTTCCAAAATTTTTAAAAAAGATAAATAAAAATAAACCTGTAGCAATGTTTTGCACTGGAGGAATTAGATGTGAAAAGGCTTCTATATTTTTAAAAAAAAAGGGTTTTAAAAATGTTTTTCAGTTAAAAGGAGGAATACTGAATTATTTAAATAAAACTAATAAGAAAGACAGTCTGTGGAAAGGAGAGTGTTTTGTTTTTGATAATAGAATATCTCTTAAACATAAATTGAAACAAGGGACTTATTTAGTATGTAGTGGATGTCGTATACCTTTTGCAATCAAAGATAAGAAGTCCTACAAATATGAGGAGGGCGTTTCATGTCCAAGGTGTTATGACACACTCTCTAATTCTCAAAAAACAAGATTTCGTATGAGACAACATCAAATTAATCTTGCTAAAAAAGCTGGAAAAAAGCATAAGTTTCAAAAGGAATTTTAATTATGGATTTAACTAAGGGTTCGATTTGGCAACTTTTAAGAAAAGTAACTATTCCTGCAAGCACTGGATCTCTTTTTCAAACTTTTTATAATTTAGTCGATACTTATTTTGCAGGAAGAATTTCTCCAGAAGCTCTAGCAGCAATCGCAAAATCCTGGCCAATTTATTTTATAGCAATAGCTGTTGCGGTTGGTATTGGAGCCGGTACTACAGCCTTGATAAGTAATTCTATTGGAGCCAAAGAAGATAGAAAAGCATCCATATACGTTGCCCAATCAATAGTATTAGCGATTGTGATCTCAATTTTTGTAACTTTATTTGGCTTAAATTTTTCTGATGAACTCTTAAAAATAATGGGTTCTACTGAAGAAAGTATAATTTTAACTCGCGAATACTTAGACATCATTTTTTTTGGAGCTATAATTGTTTTGGTTCAACTGTCTTTAAATGGAACTTTGAATGCCCAAGGTGATACTAAGAGCTATAGAAATGTATTAATTTTTACTTTTTTTTTAAATATTTTTCTTAATCCATTATTTATTTTTGGTTATGGATATATACCAGCATTTGGTATCGCTGGTTTAGCAATTGCTACACTTGTTTCTCAGTGTGTTGGTTTGATATATTTAGCTAATAAAGTTTATTGTTGTAAATTAAAAAGATATCTCTATCCAGAGTGTTTTAAACCAAAGATTTATTATATAAGTACGCTTTTCAAGCAATCTGTACCGATAATGTTTACTATGTTGATGATAATGTTTGGAGTATTTAATATTTTTTATTTTGTAGGTCAGTTTGGAGAATTAGCGACAGCAGGCTATGGTACAGCTGTAAGGATAGAACAAGTTTTATTATTGCCAGTCATAGGTTTGAATACTGCTGTTTTATCAATAGCTGGTCAAAATTTTGGAGCAAGAATGTATCTCAGAGTAAAAGAAGTATATGGGAAAGCTTTAATGTTCGGTTCTGGATTTATGGTGTTAGCAGGTATTTTTGTTTATCTTACATCAGAAATTATAATTTCTTTTTTTACAAACGACCCAGAGGTTATTCAAAAAGGGGCTCTTTACTTACAGGTTGCAGCTTTAATCGGGCCTATTTACCCAGTTTTTTTTATTACATCTGCATTATTCCAGGCGCTAAAAAGACCAATTTATAGTTTGTACATGACAATACTTAGACTTACATTGATACCATTTATGTCTCTTTGGTATGTAATAAACATCAGAAATGGTGAATACCAAGATATTTTTTACACAATTTTAATAACAAACTGGATGATGGGATTAGTTGTATTAACTTTTGTTCCATTTTTACTGAGGAAAGTATTTAGAGTTTCTTTTAAAAAATTATTTGTATTTTAGTTTTTTTTCTAACTTTCTTACAAAATAAGACACTACTAAGATTAATACTAAATATTCTAGTATTAAAAACGTATATATTTCAAGGGGTCTGTAGGTAGTTGTAACCAGTTCATTAGCTTTTCTTGTTAAATCTCCTATTCCTATAATCGATACTAGAGAAGACATTTTTAAAACATAAACAAATTGATTGCCCATTGCTGGCAACACAACTTTAATTGCTTGCGGTAGAATTACTAATCTCATTTTTCTCCAGAAATCCATTCCAAGAGACTCAGACACCTCGTGCTGTCCTTTAGAAATTGAATTAATTCCAGCTCTAAAAATTTCTGCTTGAAATGCACTTTCACTAATAGTTAAAGCTATTATTCCTGACACAAATGGTGAAAAGCTTAGCCCAATCATAATTGGAAGACCATAATAAATCCAAAGAATTAAAACTAGCAAAGGTATTGCTCTAACTATTTCTACATACGTTATATTAAAATAACTTAAAAATTTATTATTGGAAAGAGAAGGAAGAGCAACTATTAATCCAATAATCATAGCCAAAATTATTGAAACTACTGAAATATAAATAGTAGTCGTAATCCCACTAATCAAAAATTTTAAATTTGTTAGTCCATCTATGTTATCAGGGCTTAAAATATACCAACCCCATTCGTAGTTTGAACTACACCCTTGTAGAAAAAAAAACAATAGAAGTAATTTTAAAAATCTCACTAAATTACTATATTTGTAAATGAGATGTATTGGAACTTAAATTATAAACTTTTTAGATTGTACTTTGAGAGTAAGGTTTTAAAGAATCCTGATGATTGTTTCTTTTTAATCCATTTACTTACGTAATCATTCCATACTTTATCTCCCTTTGGGACCATCATAGCTAGGAATGCTGGATTTTTTCCTCCATCAGGTACAATGGCTAATTGAGGATATTTAATTATCAATTTGTTAGCTTCAGTAGAACTTGTAATGTTACCATCTGCTCTTCCCGCAAGAACTTCCTGAAAATCTCTAGCAGGAGCTTCTACTGATTGTAGTTTAGATTTTGGAAAAAATTCTTTTGCTTTTTCTTCCTGAGATGTCCCTAAAGTCGTAGCTATAGTTACATTACTTTTGTTTAAAGACTCCCAAGTTGAAAATTTTTTTAAATTCTTTTTCAAAACAAGTGGAACTGTTGCATACTTGTAATAAGTAGCAGTAAAACCGGCTACCTCAGCTCTTTTCGGTGTTTTAGTTACACTTGTAGAAATGTCGTATCTATCGGCTGTTATTCCAGCAACAATAGTTTTCCACTCTGTTGGAACAAATTTTACTTTAACACCTAAATCTTTTGCCAATTCATTCATGACATCTATATCAAAACCTTTATATTTGTTTGAAGCAGGATCCTTCATAGACATTGGATCCCAATCTCCTGTTGTTCCTACTCTTAACTCACCGTTTTTTTTAATTTCATCTAATTTAGATGCTGCGTTTACGCTCGTTGCGAGGAAGAATACTAGTAATATCGTAAAAATTTTTTTAATCATATTTCTTCTTAACTAATCCAATCTCTTTTTTCGAATTGCAATTTGACCCACTTTAACAATCTAAATTAAAAGGTTGACTAAAAGATAGTTTATCAGTTATAAAGAACAAAACAAGAACATTTATGAAGTTAACAATACCATTTTATCTACACAAAGTAGGGGCCGGCTTTCCATCGCCAGCAACTGATTATATTGAAGATGATATAGATTTAAATTCACACCTAATAACAAACGCACCTGCTACTTTTATTATAAGAGTCCAAGGAAAATCTATGACTAACGTCGGTATATACGATGGAGATTTATTAATAGTAGACAAGAGCCTAAATCCAAAAAACTATTCCACTGTAATAGCAAACGTTAATGAAGAACTTGTGGTAAAAACTTTAATTAAGAGCAAAGAAACTAACTATCTGACATCTGGATCTAAAAATAAATTGGATAGAATTGATTTAACAGATAATCCAGAAATAATAATTTGGGGAGTAGTGACATATGTCATTCATAAACAATAGTAAAAAAAAAATTGCTCTTGTTGATTGCAACTCATTCTACGTTTCATGCGAGAGACTATTTAATCCTAAAGTAAGAAACGTGCCTGTTGTTGTGCTATCAAATAATGATGGCTGTGTAATATCAAGATCAACAGAGGCTAAAGCACTAGGAATTAAGATGGGAGAACCATATTTTAAAGTTAAAGAATTAGTTAAAAAGAATAATGTTCAAATATTTTCTTCAAACTATTCATTATACGGCGATCTATCTAGAAGAGTAATGAGAGTGTTAAAAGGATTTTCAGATAAAATAGAAATTTATTCAATAGATGAGGCATTTATAGATTTATCACACATAAAAGATGAAATGATAGAAGAATATGGAAAAAAAATCAGAGAAAGAGTTCTTAAATGGACTGGAATTCCAACAAGTGTTGGTGTTTCGTGTACAAAAACTTTAAGTAAGGTTGCAAATCATGTTGCAAAAAAAAATAAAGCTGGCGTAATATTTTTAAAAGAAAATATTGATGAGACATTAAAAAATTTTGAAATTTCGGATGTGTGGGGAGTTGGTCGACAACTGTCAAAACTATATATTAAGAACGGAATAGATAATGCATATAAATTAAAAAATATATCTAATACCTGGGTAAAAAAAAGCACAAACGTTCTTGGCGCAAAGACTGTAATGGAGCTTAGAGGAATTGCTTGCATTAATTTAGAAACGCAAGAAACAAAAAGAAAAAGCTGTTGTGTTTCTAGGTCATTTGGAAAAAAAGTTGAAAGTTTAGAAAAGTTACAAGAATCTATTACTACACACTGTTTAAATGCAGCTGAAAAAATTAGAAATGACAATCAAACAACCAAATCGATAACCATTTATATTAGAACAAGTCCATTTGACAAAAATAGAAAATATTATTCAAATTCTATAACTATAGATTTGCCTGTTGCTACCAGTAATAGCTTGGAGCTAGTAAAAGTAGCAATTAATGGATTGAAGAAGATATATAAATATGGATATTTTTATCAAAAAGCTGGGATAGTTTTATCTAAATTAAGAGAATCAAAAGAAAATGAATTTAATTTATTAGCACCAATTATGGAAAATAAATCACAAACATTGATGAAAGCAATAGATTTTACAAATGCCAAGTATGGAAGAAACGCTGTAAGCATAGCTCAAGCAGGAATTGATAATAGCTGGAAGATGAGACGAGATCATTCGTCAAAAATAGATACAGCTTCATTTGACTCTTTGCCAAAAGTTAGTGTATAAAAAAAAACGGGGTGTCTAAAAGACTGAGATTATACCCGACGAACCTGACCGGTAATTCAGTAAGGGAAAAAAATGGAAAAAACATACGTATC
>MDTB01193127.1_pt1 | contig 22544 bp, 25 predicted proteins | sample 811161 | NCBI WGS metagenome assembly MDTB01 (sample SAMN05326650, study PRJNA326480) | marine metagenome | isolation source: seawater | place: Mediterranean Sea | collected 2009 | reverse complement strand
TTTTAAAAATTTACTTATAATGTAATATAAAAAAGGCTTTTTATTTACTAGTAACAATGGTTTTGGAGTGTTTAAAGTATATGGTCTTAATCTTTGGCCTTTTCCACCACACAAAAGCACAACGTCAACTTTTTTTGTTGATTTCATCATTTAATTTTTTTATATCTTATATAGTTAGATACAAGAAAATACCTTAAATTTAATAAAATCATATTTTAATACTAATTAAATATAATTATATAAAGATTAATGAAGCGTAAATGTGATGTATGCAAAAGAAAATTAGCAGGACCTATTTTATCCTTAGGTAGCCAGCCATTGTGTGACGATTTACATTTTATTAATTCAAACAAAAAAACAAAACTTTATAAAATTGAATTAAGATTATGTAAAAATTGCCTTACTGTTAATCAATTACATAAAGTAGATCAACAAACACTTTTTCCAAAAAAGTATAATTATCGTGCTTCTTTAACAGTTGACGTGCAAAAAGGAATGGAAGATCTTTGTATTAAAGCAAATAAATTAATTAAAAAAAAAAAAGAAAACTGTTTTAGATATTGGGTGTAACGATGGTTCCTTATTAAATTTTTTTAAAAAACAAAAATTCAAAACATATGGAATTGAACCCACAAATGCCTTCAAAGACTGTTCAAAAAATCATATTATATTTAATCAATATTTAAACGAAACTATAATTAAAAAAATTTTAAAAAAAAATAAACACATAGACATAGTTACATTTACCAATGTTTTTGCTCATATTCCAAACTTTAATCAATTAATTAAAAGTTTAAAAATTTTAACTTCTAAAATTTCATACTTAATAATTGAAAATCATTATCTTGGCTCTGTATTAGAAAAGAATCAATTTGATACTTTTTATCAAGAGCACCCTAGAACTTATAGTTTAAATTCTTTTGTTAAAGTTTCTAAATTACTAAATTTAAATATACAAAAAGTTGAATTTCCAAAAAGATATGGAGGCAATATAAGAGTTTATATGTCAAAAAATAAGTTAAAAAAAAATAGAAAACTTGAACTTTTGTTAAGAAAAGAAAAAAAATTCATATCAATGTTTTCAAAATTAAAAAAAAAAATGATATTGTGGAATCAAAATAAAACAAAATTATTTAAAAATTTAAAGAAAGAAAAAACCACAATATTTGGCAAGGCGTTTCCTGGCAGAGCCTCTATTTTAATAAATATTTTAGGTCTAGATAATGATTTTATTAAATGTATTTTTGAGCAAAATAAATCTCCAAAAAATTTTCATTACGTGCCAGGTACAAAAATTCCAATACTTCCTGATAGAGAAATGAAAAATAAATTAGAAAAAAATAAAAATGCAATACTGATAAATTTTTCTTGGCATATTAGCCATGAGATCAGAAAATATTTAAAAAAATTAGGTATTAAAAATACTATAATTGATATTGTTGAAAAAAATGATTTTAAAAAAAGATGAAAACAAGAAAAACTTTTATCCAAACAAATAAAAATAAATATCTTATAAATTTTATTATGATGAAAAAAATTATTATTAAAAATTATGGTCAAATTTATAAAAAAACAACTCAAAATATAAAAAATTTACCTTTACAAATTTTATATTTCTTAAATAATCATAATAAAATTAAAGTAAATTCATTAAACAAACTCACCTATTTATTCAAAGACTTGGAAAGAATTAAAAATACTTTAAATTATTAAAATGCAATCAAAAATTACATTGTCATTGGCAATACCAGTTTATAATGGGGCAGATAAATTAAAAAAACAATTTAAAAGAATTTTTTCAGAATGTGATAATAAAAAATTCAAAAATTTTATAGAAGTTTTAATTTCAGATAATGCATCGACTGATGATACAAGAAAAGTTGTGAGTTATTTTAAGAAAAAGTCCAATAAAAAAAAAAATATAAAAATTACGTATTATAGAAAAAAAAAAATGAGGGTGTTTTAAAAAATATTATTGGCTTGAGTAAACTTGTTAAAGGAAAATATATATTGTTTTCTACTGATGATGATTTACCAACGAAAGGTTATTATAAAGAGATATATGGTGAAATTTACAATAAAAATTTTAAAGAAATGTATATTGCCCCAATCCATAATAGCAGGCAATATTACCACAGCTTATTTGGTAAAAATATTATAAGTTACGTAGTGAATAGAGGTTCTATTTTTAGTGGAATAATATTAAATACAAAATATATAAAATATAAATCATATTTAAAAACTTTATACCCTCAAGTAGAGTTATTTTTAGATTATTATATTAATCACGGCATGAAAGATTTAAGCATGAACTCAAAAATAAATAATATTGATTCTCAAAAAATTTATAAAAAATTTGATGGTAGATTTCAAAGAGGAAACGACTACGCATTTTTAGGTAGAATCAATATTTTAGAAAAGTTTTTAAAAAAAAATAAAATTGATTTTTTTCAATTTTTTATAGCTTTTTATCATCAATATAAATGGGGTTTGCAAATAAAATTTATATTACGAAAAGAAAAAGCTTTCAAATTAGAAAATATTTTTTATAAAGAAATTATAAAAATAGAAAGAAAAAAACTTTTAACCTTAATAATATTTTTAATTTTTATAAAAAATTTCTTTTCTAAAAAAATGTTTTTTTATTTGGAGGCTTTTAAAATAAAACTTTTGAATTAATTTTATGTAAAAATGTATAATACTTTTATTAAACCAGCTGGAAAAATAATTAAATATCTTTTTAGAGACTATAGAAAAAAAATACCTTTAGATGAAAAAGTTAAATTAAATTTTAAAGAAAAAAAATTATTGCATAATTTAAAAATTCATGGATATGCTGTAGTTGAAAATTTTGCTTCAGAAGAAACTTGTGAGCATATTATAAAAAAAATTGATTATATTTTTGAAAATTATCCTGCAAAAACTTGGAAAGATGATCAAAAATCTGACAATAGAATTTTCGGTGCTCAAATTGCAGATAAAAAAATTATGGAATATTTTAATGATAATTTTATTAAAAAAATTGGTGAGGCATATTTAGGTTTTAAAATGAAAAATGTTATGACCATGGCAAATAGAGTAACTTTTTCATCTAGTAACAATGGATCAGGCAATGGATGGCATAAAGATGCCTACAGAAAACAATTTAAATCGCTGTTATATTTAAATAATGTGGATAAAAATAATGGACCATTTCAATTATTAAAAAGATCTAATAAAATTTTTAATTTAATCAAAGTAGCAATTAAATTACAGAAAACTTATCCTGATACAAGATTTAGTGAAAATGAAATTGAAAAAATATCAAGATCTGAAAATGTAATTACATTAGATGGTAGAAGAGGCACTTTAATATTGTTTGATCCTAGTTTGACACATCGTGGCTCACCATTAAAAAGTTCAAGAAGGTATGCCTTAACTAATTACTATGAGTCCCTTCATAATTTTGACACTTATGAGAACTATTTTAAACCAAAATTCGACTTAGAATAAAAAAATTGTTAATAAAAAAAATATTTAATTAAATTATTTGTAAATGGGCGATTATTCAAAAACAATAAAACTTATAGAGGAAAAATTTTTTAAAAAATATATTTTCATAAATTTTTTAATTAGTTTAGGATCTATATTTGAACTACTTAGTATTGGCTTGATAATTCCTCTTTTTTATTTTTTACAAAATATAGAAAACAATATCTTTAAAATTAATGATTTTTTTGGTTATGACTTAATTCAAGATTCATTTAATAGAACAAATTTAATTTTATTAATAATTTTATTATTTTTATTATTTTATTTAATAAAATCTATTTATTTGGTTTTTTTATTTATATATACGAAAAGATTCGGAATTAATCATGAAGAATTCCTGTCGCAAAATGTTTATTCAAATTACGTTTATTCAGATTTTATTGAAAGCACACATAAAGATAAGTCTAAAACATTCAGAAATATTCATGAAGTTGCAGCTCATACATCTTGTTTACAGGCGACTTTTGTAATAAATCAAGAAATTTTAACCTTTTTTTTTATTTTTTTTAGTATTTTTTTAATAGATCCAAAAATAGGTTTAATTTTAAGTCTTGTTTCAATATTAATAGTTTTGTTTTTTTATTTTTCTACTAAAAAAAAATTAAAATTTTTAGGTGAAAAAAAAAGAGAAATAGAATCTCAAAATTTTACTAATATTTTAGATGCCCTAGGTTCATTAAAAGAGATAAAAATTTTTCAGAAAGAAAATTTTTTTGTAACTGAGTTTCGAAAGTTAAAAATAATAATATTAAACAATAACTTCAAATCAGATTTTTTTTCATTTTATCCAAGATTTATAATTGAATTTTTTGTTTTATCAGCTTTTATAATTTATTTTGTATTTATGTATGTAGATTTAAAAGATTTAGACGCAGTAATACCAAAAATTATTTTTTTAATTATGGCAGTTTTTAGAATACTACCAGGCATTAATAGAATAATTACAAATACTCAAAATTTAAGAAAGAATTCAGCATCAATAATTAACATACATAAAGAAAAAGTTAAATCAAAAACAATAAAATTATTTATCAAAGATAAAAACTTTGTTTTTAATGATAGTTTAAAATTTAATAAAGTTAACTTTAATTATGATAATGGTAAAAAAGTATTCAAAGACATAAATTTAAAAATTAACAAAGGAGAGATAGTGGGAATTTTTGGACCTAGCGGATCTGGAAAAACAACATTTATAAATCTCTGTTTAGGATTAATAAAACCAACCGACGGTGAAATAATAATAGATAATAAATTTGATTTATTTGAAAATAGTTCCTTGTGGCACAAAATTCTGGGATTTGTACCGCAAAGAATTTTTATGAAAAATGACAATATTACAAAAAATATAGCTTTTGCTGTTGAAAATGAATTAATAGATGAAAAAAAAATTAATAACTTAATAGAGTTGTGTAATTTAAATACTTTTGTTGAGAATAAAGAAAAAGGTGACCATTTTTTTATTGGTGATGACGCAGTAAAAATCTCAGGAGGGCAAGCCCAGAGAATTGGAATAGCAAGAGGTCTTTATAAAAATCCCGATTTTTTAATTCTTGATGAAGCAACGAATAATTTAGATCAAAAAAATGAGGAGGAAATAATGTTTAAAATTAAAAATTTTTTAAAAAAAGAGAAAAAAACGGCAATTATTTCATCTCATAATCTTGAAATTTTAAAGAAAAATTGTGATTACGTGTTAAGCTTTGACGACCAAACAATTACTAAATTTTAAGAAAAATTAATTGAATGAAAATTCTATTTGCAGCCAAAACATATCACGATGGAAATAATTATTTAATAAAAAATAAAGATTTATTTAAAGATAATAAATTAACTAAAACAAAATAATTAGTTTTATAAAATGAGTGAAAATTTTGCACCAATTATAGTATTTACGTATTTAAGATTAGAAAAATTAAAAAAATTAATAGATAATTTAAAACAAAATCTCGATTCAAAAAAATCAGATATTTATATTTTTAGTGATAATGCAAAGTATAAAAAAGACATAAACAAAATTAAAAAAGTAAGAAAATATATTAATACAATTAGTGGTTTTAGAAAAAAAACAATTATTTTAAGAGATAAAAATTTTGGAAATGGAAGAAATATTATTGAAGGAGTTACATTTGTTTTAAAAAAAAGAGAAAAAGCAATAATTTTAGAGGATGATTTAGAAATAGGAGATAATTTTTTGTATTTTATGAATACATGTTTAACAAAATATAAAAACCATAAAAAAATTTGGCATATAGGTGGATGGAGTTTTGATTTAAATAGACATAGTTCATATGATATTTTTTTTTCAAAAAATATGCAGCCTTGGGGATGGGCTACATGGAGTGATCGATGGAAATATTTTGAGAAAAATCCAAACAAGTTAATTAAGTTCTTTAAAAAAGATAAAAGTAGAATTTATAAATTTAATCAAAATGGAACTATTGATAACTTTAAGCAGATTCTCGATAACTATAATAAAAAAAAAAATACTTGGGCAATTTTTTGGTCTGCACAAATTTTCATTAATAATGCTTTATGCATATCTCCTCATAAAAGCTTAGTTAATAGTAATGGCTTTGATAATTTTTCAACACATGTACATCCAAAACATTTTATAAATAAAATTTATAAAAATACTATCAATAAAAATAAAAAATTTAAATTTCCAAATAAAATATTAGAAGATAAAGAATATGATAATGATTTTAAAAAATTTTACTATAAAAAGATGGGTGCAAAGTTTGCAATTAAAAATTATATAACGAGATTTAAAAAAGCATTATTAAATTAAAATCAGTTGGTCATCTCGTTCAATAAATATTGCATATATTACATTTTAAAATTATATTAATCTTGACTATGATAAATTGGAAAATAAAACGTGAATTAAAAAATTTTATTGATGATATTGAAAACAAAAATGTCCTCGATTTTGGTTGTGGAGATTCAAGATATAGAGCATTAATTGAAAAAAAAAATAAGTATACCGGTTTAGATATTAAGGAAAATAGCTTTCCCAAAGAAAGTAAAGCAGCTGATGTTTTTTGGGATGATAAAACTCTTCCTTTTGAAGATGAAAGTTTTGATATAATAATTTGTACCGAAGTTTTAAATCAAGTTGATGATATTGACAATACGATTAATGAACTAAAAAGAGTCTTGAAAAAAGGTGGAAAACTATTCATAACAATGGTTTTTATTTTTGGAGAGCAAGATATTCCTTATGATTTTACTAGATTTACTAGTTTTGGAATTAAAAAAATTTTTGAAAAAAAAAATTTTAAGGTAGTTGAATTTAAAAAACTTTTAAAAGGAAAGAATAGTATTATTCAAATAATTGAAAGTGAATTTAAAAAATATATAAATGAAAAATGTAGTAAAAATTTCAAATTTTTGTTCCAATTCTTTTTTAAAATAATTCTATTAGCAATAAAATTATTATTTAAATTTCTTCCAAAAGATATTTTTTATAATCTACATACTGTTAATCTAATAATTTTAGAAAAATAAATATAATTTGTTGTATAATTTAAATGAAAACACTAATTTTAGGATCAGGTTTTGGTTTATATGGCTACCTTCCTGCTGCATATAAAATATCCAATAAAATTTTTTTACAGAAAAAATATAAAAATTTTTTTTATTCAAGGAGAGAATTAAAAAACTTTAATAATAAAATTATTTGGTATGATAACTTAAAAGCCATTATTAATACAATTGATATTGTCATTATAGCTAAAAGACCTATAGACCAAGATATTCAAATAAGAAAAATGCTGAATTTTAAAAATAAAATTAAACATTTTTTTTTAGAGAAACCACTATCTTCAAATTATAAAAGAAGTTTTTTATTAGAAAAAAAAATCAGAAAGAAAGGAAAATCTTTCAGTATATGTTTTATTTTTGAATATTTATCTTGGCACGATGAAATAAAAAAAATAATTAAAAGTAATTATAATAATATTGAAATTAATTGGTTTATCAAAAACAAGAAAAAAAAAGATTGGAAATATCAAAAAAAAGATGGAGGTGGAGTTATAAGGTTTTACGGAATACATATGATAAAACTTTTCTCAGATCTTAATTTTGATAATATTGTTTATAATTATTTTGATAAAACCCACAGCAAATGGATTTTAAAAATCAAAGATAAAAAAAATAACTTAATTACATTAAAAATTAATTCATTATCTAATAAAGATTTATTTAAGATTGATAATAATAAAAAAAAAATAGTCAATTATACAAACCCATTTAAATACAAAATCATACCAAATAAAAGAGACCCCAGAGTGAAATATTTGAAAAAATATTTGTTATTTAACCTTAAAAATAAAAATAAAAATGATTTACAAAGGTTTTTAAATTTATGGAAAAATTTAGAGATCTTAAAAAAATAAAATTTTAAAAATTTGTTAAATAGCTTGAAGTTGTATTAAGTATTATTTATCACAAGCAAGTATTTTTTGATAAAAAGATTCTGCAATAATTTCATTACCTGTAGGCAGTAAGTGTTCTGCTTCAGCAAAGAGTTCAGTTTCATTATCGTCCAAAATTTTAGACATATCGTAAAAACATCTACTACCAAATTGATCCAATTTTTCTAAAATTTTATTATAGGTAATTTTAATAAATTTTCCTTCCCACGGGCGTATATCAATCCTATTTTGAATTGCAATTTTTTCATCTATAGTAAGTTTTTTGTTACTTATTAATGGAAAAGGTTGCAAAGCTGTTAAAACTTTGACTCCATGCCGACTTCCAATATCATGATTTTGTTGCATATTTTCTACAAATATATTTGACACAGCGTTAGCCGATTTATTTAAATATTCATCATCTATTTCGTTTATATTTTTTTTTGATTTTGAATATTTTCTTCCATGATAATAAGCAACTGCAAGACGGTAACTTGCTGTTATATGTAAAAAAGTTTTAATAGATTTTTTTATTTTTTCCAAAGATGTTTTTTTCTCAAAAGTATCAAAGCTTTTTGATAAAATTCTTTCTGCATACGGAGCAATACCTCCAGGCACTCCACCATAGCTAACAACATCTAGATCATTAATACCTTCATAAAAAATTGCTATATCAGGAACTTTTCCATGTCGTAATAATTCACTAAATTTATTATTAGATTGTGATGACATCCACCATCCTGTCCCATAGTTTATAACTTTGTAGCATTTACCATTAGTATTAAGTTTTTTTGCCAAATAAGAAGGATAAGTCATAGAGTCTGGAACAGCTACGCCGAGTGTTGTGGATCCTCCAAAAACGAATACTAATTTTGCATTTTGTTTTTCACAGTTTCCAGACGTTTTTCGAATACCATTTTTATTAATATTTATAGTCTTAGATATGTGCCCAATTTCTTTGAAAGCAACAAATTTTTCGTATTCTTTCTTCCAATTATAATTTTTGACATCTTTCTCATATTTGTCTCCATATGATTGCTTTTTAATAATGGGAGAAATCTGACTAACATCATTTCGTGCTTTTACTTTTTCGATTATAATTGCGGCAACTTCAACTAATATTAATAATAACAAAACTAAAAATGCTGAAAAAACAAATGTCTTTTTTAATTTGAACGAGAAATAGTTCATTAAGTTTTTATTAAATTTTAACTAGTTATAAATTTCTGTAAGTGGTTTTTAAGTTCTTTTTGTTCTTTAATCATCATTTTTAAAATATTGCCGATTGAAATAATTCCACAAACGCACCTACTGTTGTAGTAAATCAATATTATCATAATGTTGTAGCAAATCAATCAAAAAATGTTTTTAGTGAAATTCACTCTGGAAATTTGATAATAGCTCAAAAATAAAATTAAAAATTAAGGCCTTAAAAAAGATTTAAGACTCATCATTGATGAAATTAATCCGTATAATCTATAAAATCTTATTTTAGTGTTTTTAAAATTAAAAGTGAGTATTGTGGTTAGTAAAATGATAAAATCTTTTATTAAAAAAATATATGTTTTTTTTATTGCGTAAATATAATTATAATTTTTTTTATAAAAGTAGAACATCGACCACATATAATGCCAAACTCTTAAACATTTTAAATCGTAGTTTTCATTTTTAATTGACGAAGCTCGATTGTGTTTAATTTTTAAATTTTGAATCAAGTAACATTTAATTTTATTTATTTTACAGCGATGCAATAAGTCAGTTTCTTCAAAATATAAAAAAAACTTTTCATCAAAAAAATTCAATTTTTTTAAATTTTGAATATTATAAAACATCACTGCAGCTTCGCCTTTATAAGTTTCTAAAATAGAATTTTTTTTTTGAAGATTACCATGATTTGGAATTAAAATTCCAAAATTTCTGATTTTTTTTGATATATTAAAAAATTTTATTAAGAAATTTGACTCTAATTTAATATCTATATCCATATAAATTGCAGACTTTGTTTTACATTTTTTTATAGCTAAATTAATGCCACCTCCATTTCCAATATTTTTTGATTTAATAATTTGAGTTTTTTTAGATAATTTTATTTGCGTAAAATCATAGTCATAAGAATTATCGACTATAATAATATGAAATTTATCAGGTACTTTTTTTAGAATATTTAAAAGTTTTTTTTTGTCACTTTTATAGACAACTAATATAATTGTTACCATTTATTTTAAAATTATTTTTTTTCAATATTTTTTTTAATTTTTGTATGTTCATAGAACTATCGCGAGGAAAATTTTTTATTTTTTTAAAATTAATTGGTTTAACTGAAATGTCATACTTTTTTGCAAAATCATATATATCTCTTTTTTTACCCCCTACATTTAATATTCCTTTCTCTTTAATAAGTATTGGTATCATGCTTGAGACAAATTTATTAAATATGAAACTTGATTTAGCTCCTTTTATTGCTTTCTTGTGTGTAAATGGATAGTCAGTCATACATAATCTTAATATAAGAGAATTTTTGTATAAATGAACACAAGCTTCACCACCAAGCTTTGACCATGCATAATTGTTAAATGGTTTAAGTGGACTATCTTCTCTATAATTTCCTTTATTGCCAGGATAAACATAGTTTGTTGATAAATAAATTAATTTTATCTTTTTTTTTTGACAAATTTTAACGATGTTAGCGGTACCTATAATATTTAAATCTATACTCACATCAATTTTTTTTTCATGTATACTCATAGGTCTTGATAGACCTGCCACATGTATCAAATAATCAATTTGTTTGTTTTTTATAAAATTATTCATTTGACGATAATTTAAAATGTTGAAATTTTTTTTGTCTGTATAAATAAAGTTTAAATTTGTATTCGTATTTTTTAAAAACTTACAGAACCTGCTTGTTTTACCTGTAACTAGAACATTTCTTTTTAACTTAAGTGTGTGAACCATTTAATGTTTTTATTTTTTTCTTTTTTTAAAATTTCTTTCCTGTGATTCCAAGCAAATAAAAAAACGTATTTATAAGTTGAATTTTTAAATTTTTTATAATCTTCAATTGGTATGTGCATTCCAGGTGATAATTTTCCAATTTTATCTTTTGTGGTATCAAAAATACAATCAATTATCTTATTATCAATATTGCAGTAATTCAAAATAGTTGTACTTTTTGACGTCGCTCCATATCCACAAATTCTCTCTTTTTTTGAGATAATATGTTTGATTTTTTTAAGAAGTTTAATTTTTGAAAGCTCTACTTTTCTTTTAAATATTAAACAGCCTTTAAAGCTATTCACCTTATATTTTTTTTCAATATTAATTAAGTTTTTCAATCTTTTGCTTTTCTTTAAAAAATTTCCTCTTTTCAAAATATATCTCATTGAACCCCCATGAGTTTTTAAAGGAGCAGCATCAATTAAGGTAAATCCAAATAATTTGTAAATTTTTTCTATAGATGCAATTGAGAACATATAAATATGTTCATCATATATCTGATCATATGAAATTTTTTTATACATCGAACCAAGATAAGGTTCCTCAAATATTATTGTTCCGTTTTTACTTAAAACTTTATCAATTGTTTTTATTAGATCAACTTGATTTGGAATATGACAAAATACATTAGCACCGTAAACCAAATCATAAAATTTATGTTTTATATTTTGTAATTTTAAATTTTTTTTATTAAAAAAAAAATTAAAACTATTAATTTTTCTCTTTTTTGCAATTAAATGTACACTTTTTGAAGGTTCAAAGCCTAATGAAAATTCTTTTTTAAAATTTTTGAGAAATGTTCCATCATTAGATCCAATTTCTAAAACATTTGAGTTTTTCTTTAAATATTTTTTTTTAATCCATTTTGCGGTATTTTTAAAATGTTTTATCATATTTTTTGAACTTGATGTGTAGAAAGGATAATGTTTATTAAACATTTTTTGAGGACTTGGATTTTTAGATAGTTGAAATAACGACAATCTTTCGTTAAAGGCGGCTTCTAGTTTAAAAAAATATTCCTTTTTTTTTACATCTTTTCTTAAAAATCCATTTGCAATTGGCATCTTACCAAAGTTTAAAAAAACTTTACACGATCTTTTATCAATTCTACATTTCATTTTTTTATTTCGTAAAAAACTCTTTTTTAGATTGAATATATTCTCTTTTATCATAATTATGATCACAAAGAGTTAACAATATACTGTTTTTTATTTTAAATTTTAATTTAATCCAATTTCCTTTAGGCACATATAACATTTTCTTATTCTTTAAACTCAAAATATATTTTGTAGTTTTTTTATTTCTACTTGTTATTTCAACTGCTAATCTTCCAAAAATTGGCACAAGTATTTGATTGCACTTTTTGTGAGCATGATCCGCTCTTAGATAAGATAATTTACCGTATACAAAGAAAAATCTTTTTAAATTAAAGTTTTTAAGATGCTTAGATTTATAGATAGGTACTAGACTACCAGTTTTATCAGTAAATTGTTTAAATTTTTTGACTTCTAATTTCACTAGTGAATATTAAATAATATATTTTCAAAATAATGCAATATTAAAACAAAAAAGATGACTATCTCAATAATTTAAATTATAAAAATAATAAATATCTAAATGAATATATTAATTACTGGTGCCCTAGGTCATATTGGCTCAAAGTTAATCACCAACCTTAAGAAAATAAAAAAATTAAATAAAGTTTATTTTATAGATTGTGCTAAATCTAATAATTTAAACGTATTATTTGGTCTTAGATATAAAAAAATAAGTATTAAATTTATCTATGGTGATTTAATCAATAAAAAAACACTTAATCAAATAAATGATAAAATTGATGTCATAATTCATTTAGCATCTATTACTAATGCAGAGAAATCATTTAAAAATAAGAAAGAAATATATTCGAATAATTATGGAATTTTTAAAAAAATTTTAGAATTTTCTATTAAAAAGAGATCTAGGCTTATTCATTTATCCTCCACAAGTGTTTATGGACCACAAAAATCAATTGTAGATGAAACTAGTAATGATCTAAATCCAAAAAGCCCTTATGCAGACGTAAAACTTTTAGAAGAAAAATTATTAAAAAAAAATAATAAAAAGTTAAAATTTGTAACATTTAGGTTCGGTACTATAACAGGTTTTTCACAAGGTATGAGATTCCATACAGCAGCAAATAAATTTTGCCTAAATGCAATTTTAAAAAGACCATTAACAATTTGGAATAATGCCATGGACTTATATCGACCATATCTTTCTTTGGATGACGCTATTAAAACTATAATTTTTTTTATAAATAATAAGAATTTTAATAATGAAATTTATAATGTATTGACCGCCAATTACACAGTAAGACAAATTTTACAACTAATAAAAAACAACGGCATAAAGATTAAAATAAAACAAACAAGATCACCTATACTAAATCAGACCTCTTATTTTGTTAGCAGAAAAAAAATTAAAAAATTTAAAATAAATTTAAGTTCTGGAGTTGATAAAGATATTAGAGAGACTTTAACAGCAATCAAAAGTTTTTATTGATGAAATATATAATTAAAAATTTTATTCAAAAAATAAAAAAAATACTTAATTTTAAAAAAAAACGTTATGAAGAAGATTTGGTTTTGCGTGGAAAAATACTTATAGATACAATTAAAAATAAAACGCCTATTGAAATTAATGACATAGAATTTAAAATTTTCTCTCAATTTGGTGACGATGGTATTATACAATATTTAATTAACAAATTAGAAATAGAAGAAAAATATTTTAATTTTATAGAGTTTGGAGTTGAAAATTATTTAGAGTCAAATACAAGATTCTTACTAATAAACAATAATTGGTCAGGATTAATATTAGACGCATCCGAAAAAAATATTCACCAAATCAAAAATAGCAGTTTTTTTTGGAAGCACGATTTAGAAGCAAAATCTTGTTTCATTAATAAAAGCAACATAAATAATATTTTGCTTGAATCTAAACTAGATAAAAATAACATTGGAATCTTAAGTATAGATATTGATGGAAATGATTATTGGGTGTGGAAAGAAATTAGTGTTATAGATCCTCTCATAGTAATAATTGAATTCAATAGTGTATTTGGGTTTTATGAGAAAATAAGCGTCCCATACAAAGAAAATTTTTCCAGAACCAAAGCTCATCATTCAAATTTATTTTGGGGAGCCTCTATTGAAGCCTTTAAATTCTTGGCAGCTCAAAAAGGTTATGAATTTTTTTCAACTAATAGCGCAGGAAATAACGCTTATTTTATTAAAAAAAATTTATATAAAAAAATTAACTTTAAATTAAAAAAAAACGTTTATCAAAGCAAATTTAGAGAAAGCCGTGATATTAAAGGAAATAAAACTTTTACTAGATATAATGAAAGATTAAGAATTATTAATGATATGGTTGTTGAAAACGTAGAAACAAATAAACTTTCCAAATTAGTTGATTTAGATTTAAAATAATTGAATTTATATTTTAACCATGAAAATACTCATCACTGGTTCACAAGGCTATATAGCTAAGAACCTCGCAAAAAAACTAAGTGAAAAAAATTTTTTTTGTTATGGGATTGGTCGTGGAAATTGGAAAAGAAGTGATTTTAAAAAATGGGGATATATAAAAAATATCTCAGGCAATATAAATAATAAATCACTAAAACAATTTAAAGATGTTAAATTCGATTACGTTGTTCATTTAGCAGGGGGTTTATCCCCAAATGCAAGTATATTAAAGTCTGTAGCAAAAATTAAAGACTTTGAAAAAAATGTATTAAGCACCAGGAATATTCTTCGATATCTGATAACTAAAAATATAAAATCAAAATTTATTTTTTTATCTTCAATTTCTGTTTTTGGAAATAATAAATTAAAAAAACTAGAGGAAAATAGTAAAATATTACCTATTTCAACGTACGCTAAAAATAAACTCAAAGCAGAAAAATTATGTTTAGATTATAATAAAAAATTTAATATTGATGTTTTAATTTTGAGAGGAACATCTATTTTTGGGCCTGGGTTGAATAGACAAATCATTCATGATGTATGTGAAAAGATACAATCAAATAATAATGTTTTTTTTGGGTCTGGTGAGGAAGAAAGAGACTTTTTATATATTAATGACATGTGTGATTTTATTCAAAAAGTGATTAAAAAAGGTTTTACTGGTTTGGAAATTATTAATGTAGGCACTGGTAAAGGAACTAAAATAAAAAAAATTATTAGCTATATTAATTATAAATTGGGAGGTAGGTTAAAGCCAAAATTCAATAAACTAGGTCTTAATATTAACCCAAATAGATTAATTCCTAATATTAAAAAAACTTTAAAATACAAATGGAAACCAAAAGTAAGTTTATATAAAGGAATAGATAATTATATTAAATGGTTCTTAAAAAAAAATAAAAATGATTAAATTAGGTTTTTTCATTCACTTCAACAAAACATGGCTAGGTGGAATTAATGTAATATTGAATTTAATTAATCTTATTTCAGAAAAAACAAATAGCAAAATTGCATCAAAAATAAAAATAATTATTTTTACAAATTCAAAAAAAAAATTAAGAAAATTAAATATAAATAAAAAAGTAGAAATTATCGAAAATAATGAACTTTTTGATATTAATATTTTGTTGAGAATAATTGATAAAATATATTTAATTTTTTTTGGAAAAACAATTTTTTTTGAGAAATTTTTGACAAAATATAAATTAAATTTTATTTCACATACAACCTTTATTAGTGGCAAAAATAGTTTTTCAAAAAGTTTAATTTGGATACCTGATTTTCAATATCTACATTTACCAAAACTGTTTTCTCTAAGATATAAAATGTTTAAGTTTATTAATATAAGACTTTATATTAAGCATGCTTATAAAATTTTATTGAGTAGCTTTGCTTCAAGAAGAGATTTAAAAAAATATTATAAAATTTTAGACAGACAAATTTTAGTAAATAAATTTTACTTTAATATACCTGCGAAAAATAAATTAAAAAATTTTAACTATTTAAAAAAAAAATATAGATTACCTAAAAATTATTTTTATCTTCCCAATCAGTATTGGATTCATAAAAATCATAAAGTTGTTATTGATGCTTTGAAAAGTTTAAAAAATGACAATAAAAAAAGCACAATTTTTATCTATTCAACTGGTTCAAAGTCAGATTATAGAAATCCTGACCACTTTTTGAACCTAATGAGAGAAATAAAAGAAAATAACTTAAAAAATAATTTTAAATATCTAGGATTAGTTCCTTATTTAGATACGATGTCTCTAATTTATCATTCTACCGCTGTAATAAACCCATCTTTCTTTGAAGGATGGAGTAGCACAGTGGAACAAGCTAATGCATATAATAAAGTACTAATTTTATCGAATATAGACGTCCATAAAGAGCAGAGACCAAATAAAGCAATTTTTTTTAACCCACGAAACATAAATTCTTTAAAAAAAATTTTATTAAATTTCAATGCTTCTAAAAAGAGTATAAAAATTATCAAGAATAAAAAAATAAATTTTAAAGTAAAATTAAATAAATATACAGAAGATTATTTAAATATTTTTAATAAATATTTACAAGTAAAATAATTTTATGTATTTAATTAAATTATAACAAACGAACTAATTTCAATGAAAGTAAAATTTACAGATTTATATAAATTAATTCCACAAAAAAAAAAAGTCTTATCAAAACTTAATTATTTAATTAAAAACTCAAAATTTGTGGGGGGGGATGAGGTTAGAAATTTTGAAAAGAATTTTGCTAGATATACTGGGTCAAAATATTGTGTAACTCTTGGCAATGGTACAGATGCACTTGAGATTGCAGTGAAATCATTAAATTTAAAAAAAGGTTCAGAAATTATTGTTCCTGTTAATACTTGGATTTCAACTGCAGAAGCTGTAAAAAATAATGGTTACAAATTAGTTTTTTGTGACATAGATTTGAGAGATTACTCATTATCGATCCCTGACTTAAAAAGAAAAATTAATTCAAATACATCAGCAGTAATAGCTGTTCATCTTTATGGAAATCCAACAGATATGTATAACATTAAAAAAATCACTCAAAAAAAAAATATAAAATTAATTGAAGATTGCGCGCAAGCCCATGGGTCAAGAATTAAAAAAAAACATGTTGGAACCTTTGGCGACATCGGCACTTTTAGTTTTTTTCCAGGTAAAAATCTTGGTGCTTTTGGGGATGGAGGGGCGGTTATAACTAATTCTAAAAAGATATCTAACTTTGTATTAAGGATGAGAAATCATGGTGCATTAAATAAATATGATCATAATTTTTCAGGTAGAAACTCTAGATTAGATACATTGAATGCAGCTGTATTAAATCATAAATTAACAAATTACAAAAAATCACTTAGCTCAAGAAACAAACTTGCAAAAATTTATTTTAGCAAACTTAAAACATTGTCAGGTATTCAAACATATAAATTAAAAAAGGATTATGAATATTGTTACCATCAATTCGTAATTAGAACAAGCAGTAGAGATAAATTGAAAAATTTTCTAACTAAAAATAAAATAGATACAATGATACACTATCCTTATATGCTAAATGAGCTAAACTTTTTCCCAAATGATAAAAAACTTAAAAATAGTAAAAATCTTGGAAAAAAAATCTTAAGTCTCCCAATATCTGAAGAGCATTCTAAAGGTGAAATACTGTATGTTGCAAATAAAATTTCACTTTTTTTTAAAAAACAAATATTAAATAAGTGAAGAAAATTTTAATTACTGGTAGCTCAGGTTTTATTGGATTTCATCTCGCAACATCTCTATCAGAATCTAATATTGTTTTAGGTATTGATAATCATAACTCATATTATTCAAAAAAAATTAAGGATAAACGATTAAGTATCTTGAAAAATAAAAAAAACTTTTCTTATAAAAAAATAAATCTAAAGAATGAAAAAATATTACAAAAAATTTTTGAAAGATTTAAACCAGATACTGTTTATCATATTGCTGGGCAACCAGGTGTCTTGTATTCTTTTAAAAATCCAAAAAGTTATAAAATTAATAATACGCATGTAACTAAAATAATTTGTAAAGTTTGTAAAAAAAATAAAATAAATAACTTTATATTTGCATCGTCTAGCTCAGTTTATGGAGACCAAAAAAAATTCCCAATTAAAGAAAATAATACATTAAGGCCAGTAAATTATTATGCAAAAACTAAACTTAGATCAGAAGAAATTATTTATAGAACGTTTAGCCATACTAAAATAAATTTTATTATTTTCAGATTTTTTACCGTTTATGGACCGTTTGGTAGACCAGATATGTTTATTCATAAATTATTAAATTCAATTAAACTTAACAAAACAATTAAAGTTCACAACAGAGGTTTAAATTTTAGGGATTTTACGTATATAGAAGATGTTATTAAAATTCTAAAAATTTGTCTAAAAAAAAAACTTAATAAACAAATCATAAATATTTGTAGATCTAAGCCTATTAGAACAGATAAAATAATAAACCTTATCTTAAAATTTCTTAAGAAGAAAAATATTAAACTAAAAATGACCAAATTTATTAAAGGCGAGATGCTAAAAACTCATGGGAGTAATTTAAAACTTCAAAAATATATTGGTAAATTTAAATTTACTAATCTAAATATTGGTTTAAAAAAGACTGTTGAATATTATAAAAAATATGGATGTTAAATGACAAGAATAAATTTATCGAAGTCCAAGACTTCTATAAAGCTTAAATCAAAAAGGTTTTTTGATAAAAGGGGTTTTTTTCAGGAACTTTTCCTTAAAAAAAAATATAACTTAAATATTAAATTTACTGCATTAGCATACTCAAGAAAAAATGTAATTCGTGGTATGCATTTTCAATTAAAAAATAAACAAACAAAATTAATTCACGTTGTAAAAGGGAAAATTCTTGATGTAGTTGTAAACCTAAAAAGTAATTCTAAGAATTTTGGTAAAAAAAGTTATTTTCTTCTTAAAGAAGGTGACATGTTGTTTATTCCCAAATTCTATGCACATGGATACGAATGTTTAACAAAAAAATGTATAGTTTTGTATCATTTGGAAAAGTACAGAGATCCAAAAAATGAAAGCGGAGTACCTTTTGATGACAAAAAATTAAAAATTAAATGGAAAACTAAAAATCCAATTATTTCAAAAAGAGATATGTCTCATAATAGTTTTGAAATGTTTAAAAAAACTATTAAGGGATTATAACTACCATAAAGGATAAATATCATCTTCATGATTTTTTTTTCGATCCCTTTTTTTTTTAAAATAATAAAAAAAAACTAGAGCAAACAAGATTATAGGGATTAACCAAATTAGATTTTTCATTTAGCTTTTATTATTTCACTTACAAGTTTATTTCCTTTATCATTTACATGTACGCTATCAAGAAAAATCCAATCATCTTTTTTTAAGTTTTTTTTAAATAATTCGTTTAAATCATTAAAGTTAACATTATTTTCATTTGAAAATTTATTACATAAATTTTTTAAAAATTCATAGCTTTCAATAGAAAATAATTTATTATAATATTGAAGTTTTTCTTTGAAAAATAAATTCGAATAATCAAATAACTGTTGTTCTTCACTAGACTTTTCCTTCGACCAGTTAAGAGCAGGTTGTAAATAAAAGTAAACTTTACAATCAAAAAAATTACCTAACATCCTGTAAATTTTAAAATTCCGGTTAAGTTTTTCCTCGAAGGTAATTTTATGAGGACCCTTGCTCTCAAAGGTTTTTCTAAAATCTTTTGATGTAAGAAATTCTACAAAATCTTCTTTTCTTAGATTATCAATATTTTTATTTTTAAGAATTTTTGGATTAAAAATATTAAATAAAAATTTAAAAATTTTCTTCCTATAACTTAAACTATTTATATTCATGCTATTATTAAACTCAGAATATAAATAAAAATTATCTGGATAATTTATGTCAAAAAAAGTTGACAAATAAAGATCATTTATCCCTGAAATAAAAATAATTTCTTTAATATTTTTAAGATGATTAAAATTTGAAAATATAGATATTAATTCTTGGAAGCCTATATGTGCGCTACCAGACAAATTAAGGCAATTGACACCAGATTTCGATAAATAACCTGAAATTGTATTTTCATCCAAATTAGCACCAGCGCCAAATGCAAATGATCCGCCACAAAGTATGGAAACCTCTTTTTCTGGACTATGATCAAAAATTGATTTTTTATTAATAAAATTTTTAGAATTAAATCTAAAACCTTTATCATCAGTATTTAATATATCTGATCTAAAATTGGGTGTTTGATTAAACATTATAAATGGAAACCATTTATAGCCTATTCTTTCGTAAGTTTTCCACTGCGGACATAATTCATATTTGAAATTTTTATTCATTTCTTATTTCTTTATTGCTCTTAAGAACTTAATTGGTTTTTTCAAAATTTTTAAAATATATAAAAAAATTACAAAATATTTATTTTGGCCATTTTTAATTCTTATATCATTCAAGTCTTTTAGATGAGTTAAATAGTTTATCTTTGAAGAGAAGCCTCCTTTGCTAAATTTTCCTAAAATTTCATTTTTCTTAGTTGAAATGCCCTTAAGTTTAAATTTTACAATCATTCTATAAAAAAAATCTAAATCAGCACTTAAGAACTTAGTATTATAATATCCAACTTCTCGATGTTTTTTATTTTTTATAAAGAAACCAATTGAGTGAGATGTGTAAAAGCCAAAACTCCACCTAATTATATTTGGATTAAAACCATGCATTAATTTGTATTTTTCAACAGTTCCAAATAAAAAATCGATATTGTTTTGATTAAAATAATCATTTACTATTTTTAAAGAATTTTCGTAATAATAATCATCAGAGTTTAAAAAACCAATAATATCTCCTTTTGCTAAATTTAACCCTTTATTCATCGCGTCCCAAATTCCATTATCTTCTTCCACAACTAATCTATGTATTTTTTTTTTATACTTATCTAAAACATTTAATGTTTTATCTTTTGATCCTCCATCTATAACTATGTACTCAATTTTGTCATAATTTTGGTCTATCACACTCTTGATGCATCTTTCAATTGTTTGTTCTGAATTTTTAACAACTGTGATAATTGTAATTTTTTGCATTTTGACTGAATTTAAATATATACATAAATTAGGTTAAAATATGAAAAAAATTTTTTATTGGTCACCACATATTTCAAATGTTGCAACAGTAAAAAATGTAATAAATTCTGCAAAATCTTTGAAATTACATTCAAAAAAACCAATTGAGGTAACATTACTAAATGCAATCGGGGAGTGGAACTCTTTCAAAGAGGAGCTCGATAGATTTAAAATTAATCTTTTTGATATGAATGGAATTAAATTAAAAAAATATTTACCTATAAATGGGTATTTTAAATCAAGAATGACTTTTTTAATAATATTTTTTACTAAATATTTTTCTCTAAAAAAAATACTAAGAAACCAAAAACCTGATTTTTTAATTATACATTTGATAACTATTCTTCCAATAATTTTATTAATTTTTTCAAAATTTGAGACGAAATTTATTTTAAGAATTTCTGGTTTACCGCGTTATACATTTTTTAGAAAAATTTTATGGAAAATGGTAGCTAGCAAAATTTATTTAGTTACATGTCCCTCTCTCCAGACAAAGATTGATCTATCAGAACTAAATCTTTTCCCTGAATATAAATTGAAAGTATTATATGATCCCATACTGGAGATAAATAAAGTTAATAGTGAGTTAAAGAAACAAGTCATTGATGTTTATAAAGGAAAAAAGTATTTTATAAATATAGGAAGATTAACAAAGCAAAAAAACCAAATATTATTGATTGATGCATTTTCAGATGTTCTAGAGAAAGATAAAAATTTATTTCTTCTTATTGCAGGAGAGGGAGAAGAAAGAAAAAATTTGCAGAAATATATTATTCAAAAAAAATTAAATAATAATATTTTTTTAGCTGGCCATATTAAAAATGTTTACCCTTTAATTAAAAATTCCTTAGCTGTTATATCTTCTTCTTTGTGGGAAGATCCAGGTGCAGTCATGGTAGAAGCTGCATTTTGTAAGAGAATTGTCATTTCTAGTAATTGTCCAAACGGCCCCAAGGAATTTCTAAAAAACGGAGAAGGTGGCTACTTATTTTCAAACAACAACGTCAGTGATTTACAAGAAAAAATATTAACTTTTTTAAAAGAAAATCAAGAAATAAAAATAAGGAAATTGTTAGTTGCAATGAAAAATTCAAAAAAATATACTTTATTTAATCACTTTAAAAATCTAAATGAATATTTACAATTAATTTAATTTTTAATTTTAATATGGATATAAATTTTTTAATCTCTTTTTTAATTTTTAGTATAGCTTTAATTTTATTCTGTAAAAAAAAAAATTTTATAGTTGATTTAAAAATCGAAAAACATAAACGTTACGCATCAGTTTCGAAAAGCTTTTCGATTGGGGGAATATTATTATTAGCATATTTATTATATTATTTTTTATATTTAGGTAATGATTATTTAATAGCCAGCTTTATTTTTTCAATTTTCTTAATAGGATTTTTATCAGATATTAAAAAGTTAAATAGTG
>MDTB01137709.1_pt1 | contig 22547 bp, 22 predicted proteins | sample 811161 | NCBI WGS metagenome assembly MDTB01 (sample SAMN05326650, study PRJNA326480) | marine metagenome | isolation source: seawater | place: Mediterranean Sea | collected 2009 | reverse complement strand
AAGTAATTAATATTAGTGGTAAATATGCAAAACAATGATTTTAAATGAATATTTTTATAAATTCTTATATTTTAAGAATAAAACACTATATTTAATTCTTTTATTACCTATATCGCTTTTTATTGGCTCAACAATTACAAACATATTTATAATTTTAATTATAATTTTATTTATTTTAGAATGTGTTCAAAAAAAATATTATTTTTTTTTAGAGAAAGATTTTTATATTTTATTTGCTTTTTTTATATACATAATCTTAAATAGTATATATTTAACTCAAACTTCAGACGGAATAATTAGAGCGGTAGGTTTTATTAGATTTCCACTTTTAGCATATGCAATTGCATATTATTTTTCTTTAGAAAACGGCAGGTATCAAAAACCGATTATCAATTTATGGTTTATTGTTTTTATGATAACTTCGTTTGATATTATATTTGAATTTTTTATTGGATTTAACATTATAGGCAACAAATCAAACTATGCTGGACGTTTGGCCAGTTTCTCTGGCGATGAATTAAAAATTGGTGGATATTATTTTGGATTCATGCTGATTTCTTTATGGATTGTATTGAAAAATCATAAAAAATATTATTTTTTTTTTATAATTCTATTTTTACTTTCTTCATTATTAATAGGAGAAAAAGCAAATTTTATAAAAAGTTTATTTATAATTTCAATCTTTTTACTCTTCATCGATAAAAATTCTATTTTAAAAAAACTTTCTTTAATAGGTTTATTTATGATGTTTGCTTTCATATTTATTAAATCATATCCAGCCTTTAACAGTAGATTTATACATCACATATTTAATAAGACTGAAATAACTAACTACAAAAGTTTAATTAGCTCTAATCAACATCTTAGTCATTACAATACTGCTTTTGAGATATTTAAAAAAAATCCAATTTTTGGAATTGGAATTAAAAATTTTAGGAATGTAAGTTATGGAAAAGAATATAATAAAATTGAAAATATGAATGGTGGAGCAACTCATCCACACCAAATACATTTTGAAATGCTCTCTGAGATGGGTTTGTTTGGATATATTTTTTTATTTACTATATTAATATATTTTATTGTTAAAGGTATTAAGCTTTACATAAAAAATAAAGATCTTTTATTCCTATTTGGTTCTCTATTTATACTAACAACAATATTACCTTTAATTCCTTCTGGAAGTTTTTTCACAACATATACTGCAACAATTTTTTGGATAAACTTATCGTTTATTTTAAGATGCAATCGATAGTTTATTTAATCTTTCAAGATTTATAAGTTTTAAATCTAAGATAGAAATATGCAGAATTATATACTACTAGACTAACAAAAATAATTCCTACTAATATATTTGTTTTATATGCATAAAAATTACCAGGAAAAATTATTATTAAATTAATAAAATTTATCAATATTCCTGTCAAAGAGTTTACATACTTATTTTTTCCTAAAAATTTTGACAAAAATTTATATACTAAATGATGTAAATGTAGGTTATCGGCTTTTTTTACTTTTTTTCTTTCAAAAAAAAGTCTTCTCATTATAGAAAAAAGATTTTCATAGGCTGGGTACCATAAAAGTACTATGATGTAATATGGTGATATAATATTATTTTGATTTATATAAAATGATATTAAATAGAATCCAACAAAAAATCCTAACAAATAAGAGCCACTATCTCCTAAAAAAGATTGAGAAAAAAAATTAAATATTAGGAAAATCATAATAAAAGCTAAAATTTGTATCAAAAAATATTGATCAATATTAAGTTCAATCATTTTACTTAAAAATATAAGATTTAAAAAGACAACAAAATAATATCCAGAAGCTAAATTATTAACGCCATCAATAAAATTTGTACCATTAATCAACACTATTATACAAAAAAAAGTAAAAGATATTGCAACAATTTTATAATTATTCAGAATATCATCAAATAAATCAATTCTTGTATTTATAACCACTAAATCATTAACAACTATATAACTTAAGATAATTAATGACTGTATCAAAATCCTATACATTGGAGATGTTATTTTGTTTAAATCTGAAAAAATTCCCAGAAAAAAAACAAGAAGTAAAATAGTAAAATTTATATAATTTAAACTCTCAGACAAATAAAATATCACAAATAAAAAAAATATACCCCCTGAAAAAGGAACGTTATTTTCTTTAGTAAATTTTTTATGATCTGAAAACTTTATATTATCAACGAGTATTTTATATTTTTTTAGTGAATTATTTAACAGATAAAAACAAACAAATGAAACAACCAGTATTAAAAAAAAATAATTCACAATTTTAAATTAGATAACTAAACAAATTTCTTAAAATTTTGTCTTTGGGCTTTTATATCTGAATACAACATGTCTTTTACCAAGTCTTCAAATTTATATTTTGCCTTAAATTTTAATAATTTTTTAGCTTTAGATGAGTCTCCTCTTAGGTATTCAATATCCAAAGGCCTAAAGTATTTTTTATTTATTTTAATTAATAATATTTTTTTATTTTTTTTTATCTCGTAAGCTTTTTCGTTAAGGCCTCTACCCTCCCAGGTTATTTTCATTTTTAATATTTTACATGCAAGGTTTATAAACTGTTTAACACTATAAGTATTATCTGTTGATATTACAAAATCATCAGGTCTTTTTTGTTGCATAATCTTCCATTGCATTTCTACATAATCTTTTGCATGACCCCAGTCTCTCTTTGCATAAATATTTCCCAAATTTAAAACTTCTCTGCTACCTAAAATTCTTTTTGCTAAAAACATTGTTATTTTTCTTGTAACAAATGTTTCACCTCTTCTTGGGCTTTCATGGTTAAATAAAATCCCACTAGATGCAAAAATTCCGTAAGATTCCCTGTAAACTTTTGTAATATGATGAGCAAATAATTTAGATACACCATAAGGAGATTTAGGATTAAATTCTGATTTTTCGTTAAATTTATTTTTTTTACCTTTCTCACCAAAAAGTTCTGATGTTGTAGCTTGATAAAATTTTGCTTTTAATCCTAAGAATCTTATAATTTCTAATATTCTTAAAGATCCAATTCCATTAACTTCTGCTGTATAAACTGGATTTTCAAATGAAACACCTACGTGACTTTGCGCACCTAAATTATAAATTTCTTGTGGTTTAACTTTGTTAATAATTTTAGTCAAAGTATCTGTATCGGTTAAGTCACCATAATGTAAAAAAAATTTTGATCTGTATTTTGGGTCTTCAAATATATGGTCAATTCTATTTGTATTAAAAGATGAGGATTTTCTTTTAATACCGTGAACAATGTAGCCTTTTTTTAGTAGAAACTCAGCTAGATATGATCCGTCCTGTCCTGTTATACCTGTAATTATAGCTGTTTTTCGCATTTAAAAATATTTCTATTAGCAATATATAAATAATTAAAATAATTCAATTAATTATTTATATATATAAATTATGTAGATGTATAGAGCTAGTGTAAATATAAAATTAATAATCAATTAATTTAAAGTTTTTTTTTATTAAAAAATTCCAAACCCATGTTGAGGAAAAAAACATAATTAATTAACAATGGTGCAAAATATCTAGAAACACCATAACCACCAGTAAATATCATATAATATAAAATAATTAAGATATTAAGAATTAAAAAATAATAATAATTATTAATTTTTTTCATAAAAAAAATTTTGTACAATAGATTAAGAAATCCTAATAAACAAAGTAAATAAATAATTGATGAATAAATTATTCTTATTTTTAAATCTTTATTAAGATCCTTATAATAGTCTTTAATTGACTTATCTAAACTAAAAAATTTTTGAACATAAATTGGATCTAGGATTGAGGCTTGACAAGATTTATATACTAAATATTTAAAAGAGGTAAAAGGATATTTAATAACTAATTTTAAAAATTCGTTATTTCTATAATTTATGATTTTAAATTTATCTTTAAATTCATTATCCTGTATAAGATTATTTTTCCTCCACTCTTTTTCTTTTTTAATTTTAATATTATATGACTGATCTTTAGAAATCTGGGTGGCTTTTGAAAAAATATCATCATACATATAGTGGTAATTTGAATATTGGTTGCTATGATAAGGTAGTATAAAAAATACACCTTTTTTAATATAATGTAAGTTTCCAATTAAAAGTATAATCGATAAATAACCAGTCAAAAGATAAATTATAGGTTTAAAATTTTTTTTATAAACAAAAATGAAAAAAATAATTAAAGGAATAAATAAAAAAACTGATGCAGCCCTTTGAGCAAATATGAAACCTAGGATAAAGCCTATCGTTAAATTTTGGAAAAAGCCTTTTTTGAACTCAATAACTTTTGCCATTAAAATTAAATTAAGTGATAAAAAAATACTCTCAGACCAAAAACTTGAATGCCATTGAATTAAAGTAGGCTCAAAAGATAAAAAAAAAACGATTAAAAAAAGGTTTTTTTCGTTAATATATTTTTTTAATTTTTGACTAAAATAAAATAACGAGAAATAAAAAAATAATATTTGTATAATTAAAAAACCAATTTTATAATTGTCTTTTTTAAAAATTTTTATATTGTCAGAATTTTCTTCAACTGATATATCCTCGTTTATTGCAAGATAATATAATCCAACAAGTATAGATGGTAAGAAAGAACGATCATAAATTGGTAGAGAATTTACAAATCCTTCCTTCTCACGTATTTTTTTTACAAAGTCATCTGATTTTGACCATATTGAGTAAATATCTGAAAATATTAATGAGTTTACCTTTTGACCGTTAGAGAGTGTTCTATAGTTGTCATATTTAGAAATGTTATAATTTGATATAAAAATATTTATTATTACTGCAATAAGAATAATTATAAAAATTTTGCTATTATGTTTTAAATACATTAATTTAGCGTTTATAAGTTATTACTAATACTAAACTTAGTATAATTTTTGTTTACTATAAATTATTTAATGTATCAAATAAAAACAGTTTCATTTTTAATTGGGCTTTTTTCACTACTCGCTGGATTATACCTTAAAGAAAATTTATCTGGTGGGGCAAAACTAGATCATGATTATCTTATTCCTACTGTAATAGCATTTAGCAATAGTTTAAATGATGGATTTAAATTATTTTTATCCAACTTAGGTTTTGTTGTTCATTCACCAGTGTTTTATATTTTGGCAGGAAAATTACTAAAAATATTTGGAAATTTAGACAACGTTAAAATATTTTATATTTTGATATCATCTTCGCTACCTTTAATTTTTTACCAAATCTTAAAACTTAAAAATAGAGATAATATTTATATATATTTATTTTCACTAATCATATTTATTTCTCCATATTTTAGATCTTCATCAATATGGTTATTAGGAGACAACTTGAGTCTGATTTTTTTAGGATTATCTATAGTATTTTATTTGAAGTTTAAAAAAAATGAAAATTTGAACTTTTGTTATTATAGTATATTTTTTCTCTCGCTATGCTGTTACTTTAGATACTATTATATCCCATTTTATTTTTTTTATATATTTATTTATTTCAAAAACCAAAATACAAAAAATATTTTAAAAATTATTACTTTCTCATTTTTAATTTCAGTACCAGCGATAATTTATTTTATTTATATAATTCAAGATTATGAATTTTTAAGATTAATTAATTTAGATTCAGGACATAACATATTTAATTATTCTACAAATTTTATTATTTTATTATCAATTCTTTTTTTTTATTTAATTCCTTACATCATCTTTTATATAAATCAATTAATAAAATATTATAAAAAGAACTTTCTCACCTTTTTATTATTTTCATTTATTTTTTTGTCTATCTATCTCGTAGATATTTTTATATATGAAAATTTAATATCTTTTAATCAAAATAATTTAGGCGGTGGTATTGTAAAAAAAATAATAGATAAAGTATATTTTAATTCGCAATTTTTTTTAATTTTCATAGCATTAATTACATCTTTAGTTCTTCATTTTCTTTTTAGAAACAACTTAAAACAAAATTATTTTCTTTTGATATGTTTATTTTTATGTTTTCCATCTAATTACATATTTCAAAAATACTTGGACCCACTTTTTTATTTATTTATTTTTGGATTAGTAAAATCAAGATATATTGATTTTATTTTATCTAAAATGAAAAAACTTTTAATTCCTCTATACTTATTTTCAACAGCATTTATTTTAACTACATATTTTGTTTATTATTAATATGAAAAAAAAACCTAAAATTAGTATTATAATTCCCTTTTTTAAAAAAAGAAAATTTTTTAAAGAAACTATCAATTCAATTCTAAACCAAAGTTTTAAAAATTATGAAATTATAATTATTTATGATGATGAAAATAAATCAGATTTAAATTATATCAGAAATTATATTCAAAATTATAAAAATATAAAAATTTTTGCAAACAAAAAAAATTTAGGGGTAGGCTTATCTAGAAATATTGGAATAAAAAAATCAAAAGGAGAATATTTGGCTTTCTGTGATTCTGATGATGTTTGGAAAAAAAATAAACTTACAGAACAATTAAAATTCATGATAAAAAATAATCTGGATTTTTCTTTTACTTCATACAATATAATTGATGAAGAAGGAAAAATTATAAAATTAAGAAGGATAAAGAAAAAGATTAATTACAAAATTTTATTAACTCATTGTTATATTGGGTTATCAACTGTGTTGATAAAAAAAAGGATTGTAAATAATGTTAAATTTAGCGATATGAAAACTAAAGAAGATTATCTATTATGGCTCAATTTATATAAAAAAAATAATAAAATTAAAGGATTTGATAAGATTTTATCAAGTTGGAGAAAAACAAGAAATTCCTTGTCTTCATCTATTTCACAAAAACTTTTAGATGGTTTTAGACTTTATAATCGTGAATTAAAATATAATTTTTTTAAATCTTTTTTTTATTTAATAAGACTATCATTTAATTCTTTAATAAAATAAACAAAATTTTTTTTTATGGTATTTAAATTTAATTTAACTAAATTAATAAACAAAAATAAAAAGGAATTTAATGTTTAAAAAAATTGAAATTTGGATACTTTACCTTTTAATTTTAATATTTTTTATTTCTTTAATTCTTTTTGGTGGTTTTTTAAAATATTCGGCATCTGGTGGAAAAAAGCTTCAAAACTTACAAATAGTTGCTAATTATATTTCGGATATACCTTTAAATTTTATTAAAATTTTAAGAACTACTAATGATCCTGGAAATCATTTTGTGGATAAATCAATGAAGAATATTAAAGAAAAAAATGGATTCACTTTTTTTAAGAATAACGAAATACTTAAAAATAAATTGCTTATCTTATCACGTTATGATGGCGATAAAAAAAAAGGAGTTGTTGAAGTTGTTGATTTAAATAATTTTAAAGTAATTCATAGATACGAACCAGACTCAAAGTCTTTGTTAAAAAATTTAAGCAATGATTATAAAAAAAAATATCCTACTACAGAAATAGATTTAAGTGAAAATAGAATGTTTTTGTGGCATCCTTATATTGAAGAAAATGGAAATTTAATTTTTAATTCAAGCTCACCTTTGTTTAATATAGATATATGTAATCGTGTAAACTGGGTAATTGATAAATATTTTCACCATTCACTGGAAAAAAATTTTGAAAATAATTACTGGGCAACTCATGGTGTTTTATCAAAAATTAATGAAAAATATATTGGAAAAAAATCAAGCGATTGGTCGGATGATGGAGTTGTAAAAGTTTCTTCTAATGGCAAAATATTATATGAAAAATCATTTTCAGAAATCCTGATAGAAAACAATTATCAGAATTTAATTTTTACACACTTGCAAAACCCAATTAATAATGATTTTTGTCATTTAAACGACCTACAACCAACTTTTAATAACACTTTATATTGGAAAAAAGATGACATATTTTTAAGTTGTAGAAACTTATCTACAATTTTTCATTTTAGACCATCCACAGGTAAAATAATTAATGTTATTCAATCAAGCTTAATATCGGGGCAGCACGATGTTGATATTATTGATAATAAAACTATTTCAATATTTAATAATGAAAGTTTTCATACAACAAATGGATTTGAATTGATTAACCAAGTGAGCTCAATTGTTCATTATAGTTTTGATACAAAAGAATTTAAAAAAATGCATTCTAAAATATTGGAAAATTCTAATTTTGGTACAAGATTTGGTGGTCTAATACAGTACCTAAATGATAAATCTTTCATTGTTGAAGAGCAAGAGCATGGTCGTATACTTTATATAAATAACAAAGATGAATTAATTTGGAGTTATATAAATAAAGCAAATAATGGTAAAGTATATGTTTTAAGATGGAGCAGTATCGTTGAAGACGAAGATAAAGCTTTTAAAATAAAAAAAATTATAAATGAAAAAAAATGTATAAACTAAAATTTTTACTCTATTCTTTTTTAGTTTTAAATCTTAATATTATTGATGCTAATGCTTATATTGGTCCGGGAATGGCTGGTGGAGTTGTTGCGGCAACAATAGGAATTATTATAGCAATTTTTTCTTTAATATTTGGTATCTTGTGGTTTCCAATTAAAAGATACCTTAATTCTAAGAAAAAAAAAAATGAAAATAACAAAAAGTGATATTTTATTTAATTGCAATTATAATATGTATTTTTTTTATTGAAATATTTTTGAAATTCAAAATTTCATTAGTATTTGTTAATCAATTTAATTTACTAAAAGAATTTATATTAACAATAAAAAACTCAAGAAACAGCCAAGAATTTGAGCAAAAATATTTTAAATTAATAAAAAATATTTTATTCAATTCTTCGAAAATTTTAATACTAATATTTCTAGTTGCTATTTTATTATTTTTTATAAAGAGCATAAACAATGATTTTTATATAAATCTTATAAAAATTGAAAATATGCTTATAATGTTTATTGTATCTTTTATTTATACATATTTGAGAAAAAAAATATGCAAGTAAATTATAATAAAGTCCAAAAAATTTTACACGAAATTTGTTTAGGTAATAAATTTATAAAAAAATCTTTATTTGAATTAGAAACATTGATTTTTAAAAATAGTAAGAAATTTGATAACGTTTCCTCAAAAAATATATTTATTACAAGTCTGCCAAGATCTGGCACAACAACGATTTTAAATATGTTTTATGACTCAGATGAATATTCATCTTTAACTTATAACGATCTTCCTTTTTTAATGTCACCAAATTTAGGAAAGTTTTTATTCAATAAAAAATCTAGTACTGAGTTTATGCGCCCACATAATGATGGCATTAAATATAGTATAAACTCTCCAGAAGCACTTGATGAGGTTTTTTTATCAACATACAATAAAGAAGAAATCTTAGAAAACTTTTCTCAATATATTAATTTGATCAAGTTAAAATACGAAAAAAAAAATTATTTAAGTAAAAATAATAATAATTTTAATAGAATTGATTTAATAAATTCAAAAATAAAAAATTGTTTTTTTTTTATTCCCTTCAGAGACCCTATTCAACATGCTAACTCTTTGATGACACAAAATAAAAATTTCTTTAACCTTCAAAATAAAGATAATTTTATCTTGAAATATATGAATTATTTAGGCCATTATGAATTTGGGAAAAATCACAAATCATGGAATATTCCAAAAAAATTTATCGATATAAAAGATATTAATTATTGGTTAGAACAATGGTTATTATTTTATAAAAAAATACTTATAGAAATTAAAAAGTTTAATAACATTTACTTAATAAACTATGAAAATTTATGTAAAGATAAAAAGTCTTTTTTTTATCTATTAGATAGCTTAAAAATAAAATATTCTAAAAATCATCATTTTAAAAACACAGTAAAAGATATTTCTATTAATTATGAAAAAGAAATTTATGATGAATGTTATAAATTATATTTTGATTTAAGTGAAATAAGTAAAAATTATATTAAATAATTATTTAACTAATTTTTTAAAACAATGTTTAATCATAGCATTTAAAAATATTAGAAGAACATAAATTAAATTTTGGTTGTTATGAATTCTAATTTTTGTCTCTTCGATTAATTGATCAAAAAAGCCTATTTTGCTTGAATAACCTCCACTACTAAATATGCCGATTAAATCTTTTTTACTGGTATAATCTCCTTTTAATTTATATTTTATAAGCGCTCTATAGTATAAATCATAATCAGCAGAACATTTAAAAATTGTATTGTATTTCCCTAAAATCTTCATAGATTTTTTTTTAATAAAAAAACCTGTTGAATGAGATGTTGCAAAATCAAAATTGTATTTTAACCTATTAATATCAAATCCATATTTTAAAATAGTTGACTCTAAATAATGCCTTTTAACTGTTCCAAAAACAAAATCTATTTCTGAATTTTTTCTAAATTTTTTATAAATTTTTAGTAGAGCATTTTTTACAAAAATATCCCCTGCATTAATAAAAACAATTACTTCTCCATTTACAAATTTAAGTGCTTTATTCATAGCAAAATAAATTCCTTTATCTTTCTCAGAAATAAAAAAATTTATAATTTTTTTATTTTTTAATATGTTTTTTATTGTTTTGTCTTCAGACATGCCATCAACCACGATGTATTCAAAATTTTTAAATTTTTGATTTTTTAAGCTTTTGATTGTTTTCAAAATGTCCTTTTCTGCATTTTTAACGACTGTAATTACCGAAAAGAAAGGTTTATTTACCTTTTTTTTTATTAAAATTTTTTTTTGCTTTTTTATTTTACTCATTTAAAAGATATTAGATAAAATAATTGATATTATATTTAAAAACCTGAAACAAGTAATTTACATCTGAATATGTCAGACTACCTATATAAAATAGATACTTTTTTAAAAGAAGATTTATTAAAATTTGACGAACCAAAAATTGTAGAATTTGGTGTAAAAGAAGGAAGATCTACAGAACTATTTTTAGAAATTTGTAAAAAAAAAGGGGGCAAATTATACTCGATTGATATTGATGATTATTCAAATTTATTTACAGACTCAAATTGGAAATTTATAAAAAGTAGAGATGATAATTTTGAATTTCTAGAAGAAAAATTACCAAAAGCAATTGATGTAATTTATATAGACTCGCTTCATGAAGCGGACCATGTAGAAAAAATATTTTATCACTATTACAAAAAATTGAATTTAAATGGTATATTGTATATTGATGATATTTCCTGGTTACCCTATTTAAGCACCGAAGAAAGAAGCAATTTTTATTGTGAAATAAACAATAAGGAAACCTTTGATAGAATTCTGAGCATATATCATGACAATCAAGATAATTTTGACTTAGAATTCTGCTTCATATCCTCTGGAATGTGTAAAATTATAAAAAAGAAACATAATTTAAGTAAAAAGAAAAAATTAGTATTAAGAGAAAATTCAGTAAAAAACAAAATTAGAAAAATATATAAATCAATAATTAAATGAAAATCGGTATTACTGGATATTCAGGAAGTCTTGGCAAAACTTTAATAAATATAAATAAGTCAAATAAAATTTATAGATTTAGAGGAGATATTAGAAAAAAATCTGATATTAAAAGTTGGTTTAAAAATAAAAAAATAGACGCAATTTTTCACCTTGCTGCAATTGTGCCAATAAAAATAGTAAAAAAAAATAAAAAAAAAGCCTATGAGGTAAATTATTTAGGTACAAAAAATTTGGTTAATATAGCTCTCAAAAATAATATTAAATGGTTTTTTTTTGCTTCAACATCCCATGTTTATAAATCATCAAAAAAAAGAATAAATGAAAATGGAAAGATTGAGCCGATATCATTTTATGGAAAAACAAAATTTCTTTCAGAAAAATTTATAGTAAAAAAGTTAGAAGGGAAAATAAATTATTGTATAGGAAGAATATTTAGCACTACTAACAAAAATCAAAAACAAAATTATTTAGTACCTGATCTTAAAAACAAAATAAAAAAAACTCAAAAAAAACTTAAATTAAAAAACTTAAATCATTATAGAGACTTTATTTCAATGGAAGATATTTCTAATATAATTTTTGTATTAATGAGAAAAAAATTTTCTGGAATTATTAATATTGGCTCAGGTAGAAAAACATATTTAAAAGATATAGCTAAAATAATTTTAAAAAAATATAAAAAAGATGCAAATTTCGAAGATATTTCAAAAACTACATGCTTGCTATCTGATAATTTAAAATTAAAAAAAATTATAAATTTTAAAATAAACTCAAATCTTAATAAAATGATATTTTAAAATGATAAAAAAAATATTATTTGATCATTCAATTTTTCTTCACCAAAAGAATGGAGGAATATCAAAATATATATGTGAATTGAATAGAAATTTAATTAAAAATAAATTCAGTTCCACAATTTTTTCTCCAATTTCAATTAATGAAAACTTAAATTTTCACAATGATAGTAAAATAAACTTTATTAAATTGAAAAAAATACCAAGCTTTTGTACAAAATTTTTCTACCTCATTAATGATGTTTTAACTATTTTTTACATCTTTTTTAAAAAACCATCTTTAATACATTTAACGTATTACAATAGTTTTTTAGCTAAAATGACTAGTATACCATTTATATTAACTGTATACGATTTAACTCATGAAAAATTAAAATTATTTAATAAAAAATTTGATAAAAAATACTTAATAAATAATGCAAGCAAAATTATTTGTATTTCTAAAAGCACCAAAAATGATTTAGTAAAATATTATAATGTTGAAGAAAATAAAATTAAAGTTATTTACCTGGGTGTAAAACAAAACAAAATTAACGTAAGAAAAAAAAAAATTATTGTTTACGTTGGAGCACGAGATGGGTACAAAAATTTCAAAAATTTTATTAATGCTTATAGTAGATCAGAATTTTTAAAAAAAAATTATGGCATTGTGTGTTTTGGATATGAAAAATTTTCAATTGAAGAAGAAAAAAAAATCAAACACTTAAAAATCGAAGATAAAATTCAGCATATTTCTGGAGATGAAAAAAAACTCAATAAAATATATTCCGATGCAAGTTTGCTTGTTTATCCAAGTTTATATGAAGGTTTTGGATTGCCACCATTGGAAGCTATGAGATGTGGTTGTCTGGTAGCATCAAGTAATATTAAACCCATTAGGGAAGTATGTGGTGACGTCCCCATTTTTTTTAATCCTAAAAATATAATTGATATCAAGCAAAAATTAGAAAAAATATTAAAATCTCCTATTCTTCAAAAAAAAAAAAATTAGAAAAGGTTACAAAAGAATTAAAATGTTTAATTGGCAGAAGTGTGCAACCGAAACTTTGAAAGTTTATAAATCTATAAATTAAAATGTTGATATTTTATTTTTATTTAATTTCTTTTAGCATAATCGGTTATGGATTTATTTTGTCTAAATTTTTAAAAATCAACTCAATGCAAATAGGTTTTATTGGTTTATTAGGATTGTCATTTTTGATTTTCTTTTCATATATAACGTCAATTTTTTTTATTCATAATTACCAATTTAATAGCTTAACATTGGGAACGGGGTTAATCTTTTTTATTTTATTTCTATATCTAAAATTTAATTTTATTCAAAAAGAATTGAAAATTTTTTTAGCTGTTTTTACACTATTAATTATTTTTATTCTTATTGGAAAAAATCACGATGATTTTTCGTATTATCATTTTCCGTACTCTTATTTACTAACTCAATATAGCCATCCTATTGGACTTGGATGGTTAAATAATGGTTTCAGAAATCCATCTTCTTTATTTTTTTTAAATTCTTTATTTTACTTACCTAAAGTAGACTTTTTTCTTTTCCATATTTCACCAGCTTATTTTTTAGGATTTTCAAATTTAATATTATTAAAATTGATTTTTGATAAAAATATTTATAATAAAATTAAAATAGTTAATTTTTTAAGTCTTTTAGTTTTTTTATTTATAAACATTTTTTTTTATCGACTAGCTGAACATGGAACAGATAAATCAGGTCAAATAATCGTTTTTTTATTAGTAATATTATTTATCTTACTAATTAATAATAACAAAGGAAAATTACTTAATTATGAAAATTCAAAAGTTATCCTCTTCGTTTTTATTCTGTTGTCAGTTTTAATTTCATTAAAACCTTTTTATTTAATTTATATTCCCCTTATTTTTGTAATATTTTACTATTCTCATTTAAAAAAAAACATTAGAAAAATTTTATTATCAAAAACTGTTATTTATTCACTTTTATTTTCATTATTAGTTTTTTTTTATAACTTTATAAATTCAGGATGTTTAGTATATCCTGCAAATTTTACATGTTTTTCAAATTTATCATGGTCCTTTGATGCAAAAATAATAAAAGATGTGAATCAATGGTATGAGCTTTGGGCTAAAGCAGGTGCCACACCACATCATATCGTTGAAGATAGAGCAATTTATATAAAAAATTTTAACTGGTTCAATAGTTGGATAGAAAATTATTTTCTTTATAAGGTTAGCGATTTTCTACTTGGCTTGGTAATTCTTATATTAATTACTTACTTTACTTTTAAAGAAAATCTTAAAAAAAAATTATCCATACACAAAACTAAGTTTTATTTAATTTATTTTATAATTTTTATATTATTCATTGAATGGTTTCTTAAGCATCCAGCCTTAAGATATGGTGGCTACCAACTAATTAGCTTGTTGTTATTTATCCCTTTTGTAAATTTTTTATCAATGTTTGACTTCAAATATGATATTTTTAAAAGAAAAGGATTTATATTAATAATAATTTGTTTAACTATTTTCGTTTCTAGAAATTTACTTAGATTAGATAAAGAATTAAAGTTATACAATTATAATCCCTTTGTTAATATGAACTATAATATCGATAAAAAATTTTATTTTAGATACATAAATTATATTGAAAATAATAAAGACCAATTTCCAATTATAAATTTTATTGGTAAAAATTTTATGTTAACAAAAAAAAATAAATAATAATGAAAAAAGTATATTACTGGTCACCATGCCTAACTAATGTGGGAACTGTAGTTTCAACATTAAACTCTGCAATATCACTTTCAAAATATTCAAAAAAAGATTTTGAGGTAAATCTAATTAATGTCTGTGGAGAGTGGGATAATCATAAAAATTTCTTTCTTTTAAATAATGTTAAAATTATAGATTTGGGTTTTAAGTATTTTAATTGGTTACCGAAAGAAGGTTTTTTATCGAGTAGAATTTCTTATTTAATAATTTTTTTTCTTTCTTTTATTCCATTATTAATTTTACTAAAAAAAAATAAACCAGATTATATTATAATACATTTAATTAGTTCTTTACCTTTATTTTTATTAAATTTTTTTAATTTTAATACTAAGTTTATTCTTAGAATTTCTGGATTTCCTAAGCTAACTTTTATAAGAAAGTTTTTATGGAAAATTTCTTCTAAGAAAATTTTTTTAGTTACATCTCCTACTTATCAATTAATTAACCAACTGGAAAAAATTAAATTATTTGAAAAATCAAAATTAACTTTTTTACCAGATGCTATTATAAACATGAAAATTTTTGTAAAAAAAAATAAACCAGATAATTTAATAGATACAAAAAAAATTAGTAAAAATTTTTTTATTGCAGCAGGAAGGCTTACAAGGCAAAAAAATTTTCATTATTTAATTAATGAATTTAATGAGTTTTTAAAATTTAACCAGAGTTACAACTTATTAATTTTTGGGAAAGGAGAATTAGAAAAATCTTTAGTTTCATCGATTAAAAAAAAAAAATTATCAGATAAAGTTTTTTTAATGGGACATACTGAAAATTTATATTATTACATTAAAAAATCTGAAGCATTTATATTGTCATCTTTGTGGGAGGCGCCTGGTTTTGTCTTGATAGAAGCCGCAATGTGTAATTCTTATATAATTTCAAGCGATTGTGACAATGGACCCTACGAATTTTTAAACAGTGGTAGTTCTGGCACTTTGTTTAAAAGTAACAAAAAAAATGCTTTAAATGATGCACTGATTAATTTCTACAAAAATAAATCAAATTTGACAGATAAAAAAATAATGTCCAAAAAAAATTGTAAAAAATACACAATGTTTAGACATAACAAATATCTGATTAAATTGTTATGATTTATTAATTACTTTAGCAATTGCTTTTTTATAAGTATTCAAATTTTTTTTGTAATTAAATTCATTAAGATCAAAATTTTTTTTTTTTATTTTTTTTTTAATTTCCTCTTTATTGTCATAATAAAATCTTATTTTTTGAGAAAGTTGATAAAAATTTCCAATTTTAAAAAATGCCCCATGAGTTTTATTTTTTAAAATTTCGCTTGGACCAGTAGGACAATTAGTTGTTATAATATATCTTTTTAAATAACCTGCTTCCAATAGTACGTTTGGTAAGCCCTCAAATTTAGACGAGAGTATAAAAACATCTGATTCTTTAAATATTGGAAAGGGATTATCTTCGAAGTTTAGAATTTTAACATTTTTATTTAAATTATTTTTTTCAATAAAATTTTCTAGATCTTTTTTTTTATCACCTTGACCCATAATTATAAGATTAAATTTAACTTTAGATTTTATCAGATTAACGGCCTTTAATATCGTAATTTGATCTTTTTGATCAGTTAGCCTTCCTAAATTAAACAGTTTTATATTTTTATTATTAGAATTAAAAAATTTTTTTTTTAATTTTTTTTTTGATTTGATCTTTATGTCGTTTATATTTAAAGGGTTGTAGATACATTTTGATTGAAGATTATACAAATATTTCATTTCTTTTTTAAAAGATTTACTATTTACAATTATAAGATCAGCTTTTTTCATGATCAAAGTGTATAGGATTTTTTTAAGAAAATTATGTTTCCAGCCTTTAGGAGATGAATTTGATCTAGCTATTACTTTTATATTCAAAATTTTACATAATAAAACACAATAAACATTTCCTTGAAAAGTAAAAACTACACTGTCTTTATTTTTTATTAAAAACTTCAATAATAAAAATAAACATACTATATAATGTAATCTTATACTTAACATGTGATTTAAGTTTCTTTTTGGAGATATAAATTTAATATTCTTATTAAATTTTTCTTTTAATTTTTTCGATCCTGAACAAACATAAACTTGATAATCTCTAGACAAATAATTTGATATTAAAAAAAGATTTTTTTCAACACCGCCTACTTGGATAAAAGGCATAAATAAAATTATTTTTTTTTTCATTTAAGTATTTTTATAATTTATTACAAGCTTATTTTTTTTAAACCAATCAATAGTTTTTTTTAAACCAAATTTGATATTAAAGAATTTTTTTATTTTTAATGAATTTTTAATTTTTTTATTGCATCCAAATGTTTTATAAACATCGGCTCTATTAGCTTTGATATTTTTGATTTTTACTTCAGGAAATTTTTTTCTAATTTCTTTTACTAGTCCATTAATATAAATATTACTTCCTGCGCAAATATTAAAAATTGTATGTTTATTTTTAGGATTATACCTAATTAATTTAAAACAAATATTTGTTACATCTTTTATATAAGTAAAATCTCTATAATGATCACCTGAATTATTTAGATGAAAATATTTTTTAACATGGATAGCTTTAAGTAGTTTAATTATAAACATATCTGGTCTGCCCCACTCTCCATAAACAGTGAAAAACCTTAAACCAATAAAGTCTATATTGAATTTTTTACTTAATTTTTCAGACATTTTTTCATTTTGTATTTTAGTTGCTCCATAAGGATTTTTAGCTCTTAGTTTTGCATTTTCTTTAATAGGAAACTTCAATTGGTCTCCATAAACTGAGCTAGAAGAAGCATATATAACTTTTTTCAATTTTTTTTTATTAACTGTACTGACAACATTAAAAAAACCCTTAACGTTTGTATCGTAGTATAACTTTGGATTTTTAAAGGAGTATCTAACTCCAGGTTGTGCTGCAAAATGATAAAGGTAATCAAATTCAATATTTGAAATTTTATTTAAATTTGTATTAACTTTTCTTATATCAACTTTGATAAACTTAAAATTATTAAATTTTTTAAGAATATTAAGTCTTTTTAATTTTAAATTTCGATCATAATAATTATTTAAATTATCTATACCTACAACATAAATATTTTTTTTTAGTATTTCATTAGTCAGGCTAAACCCAATAAATCCCGCACAACCAGTAATTAAGATTTTCATTTTTTTTAATTTTGTTTAGTTTGCCAATCCTTTGAATAAATTTTTTTAAATTTTGAAAGTTTTTTTATTTTTTTATCTTTTAAATCTAAAACTTTTATATTTTTTATAAGTGCATATCTATCTGTTCCACTTATAAAAGATTTTGTACCATCTAAATCCCTAGATTCTTTTATAATAGAACTATATTTTTTTTTTAATTTAATTTTTTTGTTTAGTTTTGCTAAATATTTTTTTTTTACAAAATATGCGTTAATTCCATTTGAATTTGTTCCTATAAATTCGTAACCCTTTTTTTTACCTAGCTTTATCATTGCATTTATAGATGCCCCGTAAACTAAATTTGAATAATGAGCTTTTGTTCGATTAAAATTATCTTTATATAGCACGGATATTTCATTTAAATCGCCAAAAACTGAATTATATTCACATACAAATATATCGGGCGAAATTTTATTTATTTCTTTCCAGATCCAATAATCATTACCATCAATATCTAAACTTAATAATCCAATATTTTTCTCAATATTAATTTTTTGTAATAATTTATTTATATTATTTCTTTTTATAAAAAAATTAAAAGCTTTTAAATCGTACATCCAGTAAATGCTTTGATTTTTAATTTCAGATACAAATTTTTTTTCTCCTTCAAATATATATCCTTTCCAATTTCTTTTTTTTAATAAAAATCTTGTATTGGACTCCTTATAATCTCCAGTACCAATTTCTAAAAAAATTTTATTTTTTATTTTTAATGAATTTAGAATCCAGTCAATTATACCATCGTCACCCCACTGTGAGAAAACTGAAAATTCAACATCAGATAAATCTTTTATTATTTTTTTTTTGTTATTTATTTCAGATAAAATTTTACCTTGTAAAAAGATTTTTTGTTCAAATAGATGAAAACCTCCCATCGCAATAATTAATTTTTTTATGATTTTTTTTATTAACTGCATTATTTTTTGTTATATTTTTGTATTTTGAAAAAATAAAAATTTATCTTTAAACTTATAAAATATATTGAAACTTTTTCGAGGAAAGATAAATCCTTAAGGAAAAAAGTTTTAAGAAATAAATTTTTCATTAATTCATAAAATGGAAGAATTTTATAAATTTTTTTTTTCTGATAATTTTTTCTGTTTATAAAGTTTTTTTGTTTTGACATGCCTTTAGTGCCATAAATAACAAATCCTTCATTTAAGGTTTTAAATTTTCCATTTAATAACAAATCTAAATCAAATATCCAATCAACTGCCCAATAATCTTTTGATAAATCAATAGTTTTAGTCATGATTTCTCTTCTTATAAGACTGTAAAGAATGTTGTGTGATATATGTCTATTATTAAAAAAGTTTTTAATTCTAAGATATAGAGCTTTGTCTAAGTCAAATGAATTAACTTTATTGGGTTTATTCTCATAATAAAATTTAGATGATGATGATATGTAATCTTGGTTATTTTCTAAAAAGTTGACGTTATGCTCAATATAATCCTGTGAAATCAAATCGTCAGCAGCATTCCATCTGAAATATTTTCCTTTAGAATTATCTAATACAAATTTATAATTTTCTGCCCACGACAGTTCTGTTTCTTGATTAAAAAATTTTATTCTTTTATCTGTTTTAATTATTTTTTCTAAATAACTTTCGGTATCGTCTTTCGAGCAATTATTTGAAATTATTATTTCTAAATTTTTATAACTTTGATTTAACAAAGCATTTAATGACTTGGGTAAATTAATATTATCTTTTGGGTGATTTAAAAAACCATCTTTTACGGGTAATCCAATGCTCACTAAGGGTTTCATATAGTTTAACTTATAATTTTGTTTAATTTTTTTTTATCACCCCAAAAATTATTTGGTTCAAAAAAATTAGGGTTTTTACCATTCATATCGATATAACTTATTTTTTTTTTATTTTTTAATACGCTTAATATAAAATTTTTTAATGTAATTTTTTTTCCTGAACAAACATTCAATACTCCAATATTTTTATTAAGTTTTAATATTTTAAAAATAACAGAGCATAAAAAATTAACTGATAAAAAATCTCTAACAAGCTTTCCACATACTTTTAGTTTTACTTTCTTTCCTTTGTCTAATTCTCTTACAAGAGTATAGAGTGTTTTTCTTTTCTTATTTTCTCCGTACACAAAGAAAGGTCTAAGCCATGTAAATTTAAAATCGTAGTGATTTTTGGTTTTAATTATGCTTTTAAGCAATTTTAACTTGGCTTTTCCATATGGTGTGTTCGGCTTGCAGATTGAACTTTCTGAAATTTTTCCATTTATTTTTCCATACTCATAACAAGTTCCTAGTATAATTAAATTTTTTAGGCCATTCTTAATCAAATTATAATTAAATTTTTTTTGAAAGGTAAAAGTTTTAAAATGTTTGTTAATTGTATAATTTGGTATATCAGACCAAGCTAAATTTATAACTACATCAGGATAATTTAAGTATTTATAGTAATTATCTTTTTTTTTACTAATATCTAATTTTTTCCAAGTAATTTTACTAGTTTTTTTTATTTTTTTATTAGATTTAAAAGTTGCTATTAATTTTATATTTTTTTTTTTTAATAAAAAAAGTAAGTTTTGACCTATGAAGCTTGTTGCTCCTACAATTGCAACTTTCATTTTAATTTTTTCTTTAAAATAAATTTTTTAATAATTTTATGCATATAAGCAATATTTTTGTTTGATAAGCCCTGATGACAACCAATTAATAAACCATTCTGCATGATAAAATCAGATTTTTTAAAGGTATCTATTTTATTTTTACTAAAATTTAAGTTTTTAAAAGCAGGATGTCTCAGGATATTTCCGGAAAAAATTGGTCTTGTTTGAATGCCCTCATTTTCTAAGTAAATTTGCAGTTCTTTTCTCGAGAAAAAATTATTTTTTTTAATAATCACAGGGTAGGCCAGGAAATTAGTTTTTACATTATTTAAAATTTTTGGATGAATGAAAAAACTATCGAAGTTTTTAAAGAATTTTAAATGAGAATAAAAATTTCGATTTCTAGTTTTATTAAACTTTTTAAATTTTTTTAATTGCACTAATCCAAACGATGCGGATATCTCAGAAGGTTCAAAATTGTATCCCACTTCAGAAAAAACAAACTTTCTATCGTATTCAACTCCTTCAAGTTTTATTCCTAGCCTTTTATTGATATTTTCAGAGTCTTTTATCAATGATGACATCCTTCCCCAACTTCTTAAAACTTTAGCTTTGGTATAATAATCTTTATTATTTGTAATAAACATCCCTCCATTACCGGCACAGCTTATAATGTGAGATCCATAAAAACTTGTTATTGAAACATCGCTAAAAGTTCCAGTTGACTTTTTTCCAATTTTTGCCCCTAATGTATCCGCTGAGTCTTCGATAATCTTTAATTTATATTTTTTTGCAATTTCTTTTATTTTCCTCCAGTTAGGTATATTCCCAATTAAATTTGGAATTATCATTGCTTTGGTCAAATTACTAATTTTTTTTTCAATTAATTTTTCGTCAATTTGCAAAGTATCTATGTTAATATCTACAAATATGGGTTTGCACCCTGCTATTAATATTGCAGAAACAGCAGTTCCAAAATTTAAACACGGCGTAATTATTTCGCTTCCTTTTTTGAGATTTAACACATCGAGAGCAAGTGTAAGTGCTGATGATCCAGAATTAACCATTAAAGAATATTTTTTTTCAAAAATATTCCCGATTTTTTTTTCAAATTTAGAGACATTTTTTCCCATTTGAGTTGTTTTTTTTAATGTATTAACAACTGCTTGTATTTCTGATTTTCCATAAACGTTTTTTCCGTATGATATTTTCATATTAAATACCTCTAAAAGATTTTGTAATTAATGGCAAATTTCTATCCCTTTTTGAGGATTTGGTAACTTTTTTTGGCCAACTAAATTTTAAATTTTTATCGAAAGGATAAATTCCTGTATCCAATTTTTTATAATATAATTCTGAATGAATATATATTATTTGAGTATTATTTGTTAAACTTTGAAAACCATGCGCAAATCCCTTGGGAATAAATAAACAATTATTTTTTTTTTCATTAAGATAAAATTTATATACCTTTAAAAAATTTTTAGATTTTTTTCTTATATCTATCAAAACATCTAATATAGAACCTTTATTGCATACTAAAATTTTTTGTTCATTTTTTGGATTATTTTGATAGTGGAAGCCTCTAACTGTTCCTTTTTTGATATTTGTTGAAATGTTTATTTGAGCAACTTTGCCTTTAAAACCTAGCTTGTAGAAAAACTCAGATGAAAAAATCTTTGAAAAATTTCCTCTTGAGTCATTGAAGTTAAAATAGTTGATCAATTTTATTCCGTTTATATTTTTTGCAATAGTAAATTTTT
>MDTB01030846.1_pt1 | contig 22548 bp, 21 predicted proteins | sample 811161 | NCBI WGS metagenome assembly MDTB01 (sample SAMN05326650, study PRJNA326480) | marine metagenome | isolation source: seawater | place: Mediterranean Sea | collected 2009 | reverse complement strand
TTATTTGCTTCAAAACTTATCTACTCAAAAGGAATTATTGAATATATTAATGCAAGCAAAGAGCTTGCAAGAAAATATCCAGATATTAGATTTCACATAGCTGGTAAATACGATCCATCGAATCCTGATTCAATTTCAAAGAAAGAATTTAAAGCAATTCAAGATAGCAAATATATAAAATATAAGGGGTTTATAGATATAAAATTAATGCGAGATTGCTTATATGAATCATCTGTTTTAGTTCTCCCATCGTATGGCGAGGGATTACCAAAAATTGCATTAGAAGCCTCAGCTACTGGATTGCCATTAATTCTTTCCGATGTTCGAGGCTGCAGAGACTGCATAATTGATAGAAAAAATGGATTGCTCATCAAAGCTCAAAATAGCACTGATTTAAAAAATGCTATGGAAAAATTTATCAATCAAAAAGAATTAATAAATATTTATGGTAAATTTTCTTCTGAAGTTGTGAAAAAAAATTTCTCCATAGACATAATTAATCAGAAATTTCTTAAAATCATTGATTAGCAAATAATGAATTAAAAATTAGGCTTAAATTTTTCTACCCAACACATAAAAAAAATAATGCCAGCCACTCTTTCCTCGTTATTATGCATGGGTCCAAGAGAATTGATCAACTTATATATGCTTTTTTTCTTAAAAATATATGGATCAGCTTTTTCAATCTTATAATAAAAATAATCCCTCCATTTTTTTTCAGTAAAAAGATGTCTTAGTGGCATTGAAAACCCTTGCTTTCTTTGAATATCAAAATTATTTGGCAGGATCTTCTTAGCAAGTCTCTTTAATAGTATTTTTCTTTCACCATCTGATACCTTAAGAAAACTTGGAATTTCATTAAATGCAAATTCAATGAGTGCTGAATCAAGAAATGGTGAGCGAATCTCTAGGGAATTTGCCATGCTTGCTCTATCAATCTTAACTAATAAGTCTTCTTTGAGATAATTCTTAAAATCATAAAACGTCGCTCTATCAATCAAATCAGATGATTCAAAAGAATCATAGTTTGAAAAGTTATCTAGTTTTTGAATGCTTATATTTTTAGTATTAAAAATTTTTTTTCTTTCAGCGAATGAAAAGAATTCTGAGATATTAGGATAGCCTTTGGATAAGTCAGTTCCATAAAAGCTTATTGTTTTTTTTCCCCTAAACCCTATTGGTAAAATGGATTGAATTATTTCTGAAGAGCTTTTTAAAATAAAATTTGGAATATATCGAGTTTTTCTATGGATATTTAAAAGTTTATTGTAGTGAGGATAGCCTCCAAAAAGTTCATCGCCACCATCGCCTCCAATAGCAACTTTACAATAATTAGAAACCGATTTGGCTAATAAGTAAGTTGGTATCATTGAGGTATCAAAAATTGGTTCATCATAAAAATAAGAAAGCTCTTCAAATATTTCTGGCTCAATGTCTGAAGCTTCAATTTCCCTATGATTGCATTTGAAATGTTCTGCTATTTGCCAAGCATAAAAAGACTCATCATGTTGAGCATGACCGGTAAACTTAACATTAAAAGTTAAAAGATTTTCTTGACTTCTAGAAGCAAGAGCTACGAGCAAACTAGAATCAACTCCTCCACTCAACAACATACCAATTGGAACATCAGCATTTAACTGTCTATCTACTGAATCTTCTAATAAATTCTCCAATTTATTTAATAAAATTCTTTCTTTCTGATGTTGTGAGGGTTTGCGGTTAGTAGGCTTTGATTTTCCTCTCAATGACCAGAAATGATTTATATTACACACACTTGAATTAAAATCATATTCAAGAAAATGTCCTGCATCTAATTTAGATATATCAGCAAAAATAGTTTCAGTATTAGATGAATACCCCCTTGAAAATAAATGATTTAAGCTCTCAAAGTTTATATCTTTTTTTATTAAATCAAGACTTAATAGCGCTTTGATCTCTGAGGAAAAAAATATAGAACCATTGATATTAGAATAAAATAGTGGCTTTTCTCCTGCTCTATCTCTTGCTAGAAGTAGTTTACTTTTTTTTAAATCAAAAATAGCAATTGCAAACATGCCCTCCAATTTTTTAAATAAGTTTTGGCCCCATGCCTCATAGCCCACAAGAATTACCTCAGTATCTGAAGCTGTATTAAAGGTGTAATTATTATTAATTAACTCTTGCTTAAGTTTTTGATAGTTATAAATTTCGCCATTAAAAATAATAGCAATACTTCTTTGCAGATTTAGTAATGGCTGATTAGCAGCATCGGAGATATCAATAATTGAAAGTCTTTTATGAGCTAAGCATGATGTTCTATCTTCGCTATACCAAAATCCAGTGTTGTCAGGCCCTCTATGATGTATGGTTTCGATTGCACGTTTGATTGCCTTCTTATCAGGTGCTTTGATAGTATCATCGAGTTTATATCCAAAAATTCCACACATATTATTCGCCGTAGGTTTTTTTTATTTCACGCATCATCTAGTTATTTAAACTTTTAACATGATCTTACGTTAAATAATCAAAGACGGTAATAATGGAGTTGCTATGACAATGATGGGTGGCTATACCATTAGAAATAAAATCAGGTTTTATATGTTGTACCTTTTTTTCAATAAATTCATTATTTGTTAACTTAATTATTTCATTAATTGAAAATTCAGCACCGTAGCGACCAAAACTTTGTTTTTGGGAAACTCTAAAAATCTTATTATTTTTATAGAGAATACCACCATTTCGAGCTAGATCAGAATTTACTATAACGGGATTAAGGAGATGTGGCTCCCAATTTTTAGATAATGGATCATCAGAGCTAAAAATGAATAATTCTGAACATGCATCAGATGATCCATCAGGGTTGATATTGGTAAAAAGCCACCATTTATTTTTTTGCTTGAAAATCATAGAGTCAACAGCAAAAATGTCAGTCATAACAACTTGATTTAACTTCCACCTATTTGGAAACTCTAATGATTCATATATTCTTATATCATTATTTTGGCTTGTTTCAGGTACCATGAAGATTTTATCCTTGAATTCAAATAAATATGGAAAAGACATATGAAATGATTCTTCTATCACTCTTCCAATTCTTGTAGATTTTTTGTCTTCTAATTCATATGCAACAATCGATCCTTTTGCGGTGTCGTAACTATATTCTTCAGCTAAACAATAATTTTTACCATCAACCCTCGTAACAAAAGGATCTGCTAAATAGCAATTATCTAAATTTTTAATTTCATGCACTTCACTTTTATAAAAATTTTCCCAATCTGAATAAACAAAGCCGACTTTCCAGTACTTCCCCTTACTTAGTAATTTATTTTTAATACTTGTAAAGCGGTTTCTTAATAATGAGAATATATAGAAAATTTGCTCTTTTAAAGTGGGTATTAAATCTAAATTTACTATGGTTTCTATTTCACTAAATTTGGTTTGATTATTATTGAAATTTTTATTAGCCGTAAATAAAATATATTTTTTAAAATAAAAATTTCTTCTTCGTAAAATATTTAAGTGATTAGCTAGAAAGTAATTATGTGTTGGGAATGCTCCTTGAAATAATATTTCAATGCCATCAAGATCCTTTGCTAGTCTAATAATCGAAAATCCTGTCTTGCTTTTTTTTGAAACTACTTCTTGGAAACCTATTGGATGACAAGATTTATTTTTTTGATCATAATGATCAAATGCTATTAAGCCTAGTCTAGAAAATTTTTTTAAAAGATTAGTATATCTATTTAGACTAAATGCCAATATTAGATCAATCCTTGATTCTTTTAGTGTTGAAAGATTTGATGCGGATAACTCTATTTTTGAAGAAAAACATTCTCTTAAATCTAAAATAAGCTCTTTATGACTTATGTTTATTGAATGCATTGAGTCATCACAATTAAATTTTCTATAATGAAAAGTTTCAAAATATTGAATTATCTTCCATCCAATATTATTAAGAAAATTAATAATTTTTTGAAAGAATAAAGGTTCTATTTCAAGATTTCTACTTTTACTAGGAATTAAGATGTAATTCACATTAAAATCAACATGATGCTTTAACCAATTAATTAAATCAAAAGTAGCCCGAGGAATTGTCCTAGTTTCTAAAAGTATGCACACTCTAAAATTTTTATTAGTTTCCATTGCAGAATCTTATGATATATCTTCAACTTTGGTTTTTAAGTTAAATTCTTTATTAATTAAGTCCCATTTCATCAAACAAGGAATCATTGACATTGTGAACATTATATTTTGATTCGCAGTATTTTCTTGATTCACTTCCCATTTTATTTCTCAGATCATTATCTAGTAAAGCTTTCATAGAAAGTGCTGCTTTGAAATAATCTTTTTTGGGAACTAAAAAACCATTTAGATTGTTAATTACTGTTTCTCTACAACCGGGAGCATCTGAGGTTATTATGGGTCTTCCCATAGCCATTGCCTCCAAAACAACCCTTGGCGTGCCTTCTTTATATGACAAAAGGACAAAAACACTACACTCATTTATTGACTCAACAGGGTTTGATGAATAACCCATGTATTCAATTCCATATTTTTTATTCCATTTATTGATAATTTCATCCTCATCAATAGAGTCAACATGATTATCTGGATACCCAAATAGTAAAAACCGTGCTTCTGGATTTGCATCTTTAACAATTTTTGCAGCTTTAGCAAATTCAATTATCCCCTTGGATTTAATCAATCGAGCCATACACAGAAAAATCGGCTCTGAGGGGAGCTTAGTAGTAGTAAATTTTTCTAAATTTACTCCAGAGCCATTAACTAATCTTGTCTTATTAGGAAGAACAATTTTTTTTCTCTCAAACAATGACTTATCATCAGGATTTTGAAAAAAGACCAAAATATTAAAGTGCAAAGAAATCTTTAAAGCGAAAGATCCAATTAGTCTAATAAACTTTTCTTTTAAATTCTGACCATCAAAAATATGGCCTGTGCCAGTAATTAATGAAAAAATATTTGTATACCCTGAGACTTTGGAGGCAAGTGAAGATGCTAAAATTGCTTTGTGTGTATATGAGAAGATGATATCGGGCTTATAAGTATTGAAAATATTAGAAATCTCTTTTATAGATCTAAATAAATTTAAGATATTAAAACCTTTTCTGTTTAGATTGATATATATAAATTCCACACCAAGATTTAATAGTATAGGTTTTAAATCTTCTCTGATGTCGGGTGCAAGAACATAAACTTTATAGGATTTATCTATAAATTTTTGCAAAAACTCAACTCTAAACCAAGCTACAGTATCTCCGCTGCCACTTACTAAAATCATTGTTTTCTGTGTCATGGCAATTTAAATAAGTTAAAGTTTTATTTCCTATTTTTGATGAATGTTGCAAAAATTGCGCCTAAAACATATCCAGGAGCTTTGACAAAATCTAATGCAATCCCTAAAAGTCCTACAAAAATCCAATTAAAAGGGAAAAGGTAGCTTATCTGAATTTTATTTTTAATTGGAAAGTAAATTCCTCTATATATAAAAGAGGCGCTAATGATACATAAAAGATAAATTTTTGTAATATGAGGAATGTACCAAATTGAATCTTCAACCCATTTAGCAACAACAGCATTCCATTTGTAAATCGAAAAAGTGATTAAAATAAAAGCTACAACTTTGAAGGAATTTATTAAGAAATGTCTACTTGAAGATCTTCTAAGTATGGCTCTATTGAGAAAAAAAGTTGCTGCAATAATTAAAAGAATACTTATAAAAAATACCTTTGTAATATGCGGTATGAATAAGTAGCTTTCCCAGCCAACAATATAGTTCCATTTAGGGACTATAATAATTGCAAGAAGAAGTGTTAATCCTAAATAAAGATCTTTTATATTATGCTGAATATCGACATAAGATCCATATATCTGGTATATAAAAAATTTTTTTAAAGCTGAGGAAGTGTTTTTTGGAAGATTATAATATTTCAAATAATTCTTAGAGGGAATAAAGTATTTAAAGTTAGCCTTAATGTCATTTTTCCATGCTACATCTCCTCCAGATCTAACTCCTTCCATTATTTTATGCCCATCAAGAAAATTGGATTTTTTTATAATGGAGCCTGGCGCAGTTTCATGCCCCCTTCGTCCATAAGTTGATGCTCGAAGAAGTTTTTGAAATTTTGTATTTGCAAAATATCTGGTTTTACCAAAAACTACATCGCAATCATGTTGATGCTTAAAATTCCAATAATCTTCCAGCCAAGACGCAACTGGAATAGTGGTTGCATCTAAAAATGCTATCCATTCAAATGCTACCTTTTCGACAGCGGCATTTGTGGCCTCGTAAGGAAAAGCTCGACCGGCAGGAAGTCTACCAAAAATTTTATTTACAAATGGTAAAAATAACAGACTCTTAACAAAACGATCAAAATGAAAAGCTCTTCCAACCCTTAAGTAAACAATTGGCACCTTTGAGCGAATAATTTTTACAGCCTCTTCAATCTTATCTGAAGAACTAGAATCTGAGATAATAATCTCCCTTGGTAAAAGGGTCTGAGAATTAATACTAATTATAAGTTTCTCTAAATCATGCAAATTATCGAGAGTTGGTACAACAATGCTAATGCTAGGATTCATTTGTTATGTAGATACTGAATATTTATTTCTTATATGCTAAAACTGTCCAAAATGGTTCTCTGTTGCTGAATTCAATATTTACAAATCCAGCATCTAGAAGCATATTTTTAATTTCATCTTTTGTAAAACGCTGCTCCAATCTAGTTCCAAATCTATCTAAGGCATCTGTTCTAAGGATATAAAATGGCTCAGTTCTATACCAAGTTAAGGGAAAATTACTAACATCTAATCCAAATTTTTCAGCTATAAATGCAAATCTAGCTAAAGGTAAATATACAAATAAAGCAATAATTTGAGAGATAAAAAATTTTATTACAAATGGTAACCTACTAACTAATCTTCTTATCAAATCAGAAATTTTCCATAAAAAATAGTAGCTTTTTGGCTTATTATCAAACCTATAATATAAATATAGTAAAAATGGCGCCTCAGATTTTAATTTTCTAGCGCATGATTGCAGTGCTAATGAAGTATCAGGGATATGATGCAAAACTCCAAGCGAATATCCAAAATCCTGTGATCTATCTAATAATGAATTTTCATCAACTCCTTTGCATTCAAAGGAACAATTTTCAAAATTGCCTAAATTTGCTTTAGCTTGCTCAAGTGCGTTACTACTTGGATCAATGCAATTAAGAAAACCTACCCTAGGTGCAACAAACTTTGCCCATCTTCCAGAACCGCAGCCCATATCAAAACCAATCGCATTTTTTAAATCATCAAATGGAAAAAAATAAAAGTAACTATTGAATGCTGATTGGAGTGATTCATCATCAATATCTTGATGATTAAATGCTTCCCATTCTTTACCAAAATCACTTACAACTTTGTGATCTATGTTATTTTTTTTATGCATTGCTATTTATCTCTATGTAACAATTATTTGTAAAGATATGACTAGATTTTTAATGATCTCTCTCTATTTAATCTCAGAATTCGTTTGAAAAACTGTAATAATTTTTTTACAGGAGATGGTAGGCTTTGATATTTAAAGATTCTTTTAAGTTTGATTTCAGTTCTTACTAGAGTTCCAGTCTTTTTAGAGAACTTAACAAAATTAATACTAAATTCTTCTTTAAGCTCTTCGGCAGATTTAAGTGGTTGATCAATACCAAAGCTCTTAAGCCAATTTGCAATCCTTTGCTCATGAGTGGGGCCAATCATTACATCATCTGAAAAACAGAAATTTTTATACCCTGAATTTTTTAACCTTTGCCTAATTTCAACTTCTTTATATGCTTGAGATGGATAGTCCCTTATATCAAAAGTAATAAGCAAAGAGTAAAAATTTTTAAATGTATGGCCATTTAAAAAACTATCAATGATATTAACTTCACTCCCTTCACAATTGGTCTTAATAACAACAAAATCTGAAGGATTTAAGTTTTTTAAATACCAAGAATGAGCATCTACCAAAGTTATAGATTCATAAGAATCTGAGATATCATGGTCTTCATGAAAGATTGATCCGTTTAACTCTCCTGGATTATACAAAGTCTCTTCACCATCAATATTACTTAAACCAATCTGTTGTATTTCAACTCTAGAATCTAAATCAGCATATTTTTTCAAGCTTGGTATACATACATTTGAAGGCTCGAAACATATAACTCTATCAAAAGCATACTTTTCTTTTAAAACTTCATTGAGAGTTTCACCAGTATGAGCTCCTATATCTAAAAATATTCGCATTTTATTTTACTTTTTAAACTCTTTTAGATTTTTAAATTCTTATTATATATTAAGAAATTTATATAATACCTAGAAATATTTAGATCTAAAAAATTTACTAATTGAAACGGACAGAATTAATCTAATGAGATTATTAATTATATATTTTTTAAGGCATGCCAAATTAATTTTGTGCTATATAATAACCATCTAAAAAATTATCACTTAAATCCCAAAAAATATAAAAAATCTAAAAAGTTTATAAATGATTGAAGATATAAAAACATTTTTTTGGTTTCTATTCAGGGGCCCAAAATTTTATTCAACACTTATTTCACTTATTTTAACTAAATTTAGACCAACCAAAGATTCTGAAAATCATATCACCATAGCGACAAAGTGGTGCATAGATAATTGTGGTACAGTCGAAGATTGTTTACGGGACATAGGTGTTCCTTCGTTTAGCATTATTATTGAGGAAGCTTTTTCTCCAGAGTATAAAACAAAAATATCAAATATTATTGATAGCTCTGATTCTGACTTCGGCGGTCCGGGTCACGTCAATTTAATTTATACAATTTGTGAAAAACTATCTATAAAAAATGTTATAGAAACTGGAGTTGCATATGGTTGGTCATCTGCAGCAATATTAAGCTCAATACAAAAAAGAAATGGCTTATTAATCTCAATAGATATGCCAATGTTAAAACAAACTGATTATCAGCTTATTGGTGTTGCGGTAGATTCAAACTTAAGAGATTATTGGAATCTTAAAAGAGAGCCTGATAGGTATGGTCTACCCAGAGCTATAAATTCAATGCCCGATGGTGTTGAAATGGTTCATTATGATTCTGATAAATCTTATTACGGTCGAAAATGGTCTCAAGAAATTATTTGGAAAAAACTCAAAAAAGGAGGAATATTTATATCAGATGATATAGAGGATAATACCGCTTTTATGGAATTCGTTGCTTCAAAAAATCTTAAATTCAACGTAATAGAATTTGAAAATAAATATGTTGGTGTTATTAAGAAACTCTAGTTAATTAATAAATTTTTTTCATATTTAATGCTACGCCATCAAATCAACTGATTATGTGAATTTTCTATAGCTTTAATAGCCTCTTTTTAGTTTGATTGATTAAAAAAAGGCCTGCTAAGCAGGTAATCCATCCATACCAAGAAAGAAAATAACATAAATCTTGAAAAATTTTTCCATAAAACGCCGGGTTTTCATTGACAAAATTAACTGTGATAGCTCCCTCAGGTATTTCATCAACAAGATGATTAGGATACAAAGAATTAAATAACGCTACATCCCCGTTTAACAATCCTTCCAGGATTATGCTATCTCCTGAATCATATTTCGGTTCCATATTGGTATCTACAAAAAACCATTGATTTTTGATCTTGACAGCTGAGGCAAAATGACCAAATGGCTCTGGAAACCTAGGAATATTAAACAAAACTGACTGATAATCTAAATCAATGGCCTTCATTAATCTTTGAAAAATTATAGATTGCTGATTACATAATGCCCCGTCAAATTTTAAAATATAGTCAGGATTTAAGCTCGAAAGGTATGTGCTATTATCCCTATGAGATGAAAAGTAATTAAAAAAATATAAAAACCAATTATCTTCGAGTCTAATATTTATATTTTTATGTATGAATCTTTCTCTTAACAAATTATCAGCGAAAATAATGCTTTGATGACTCGTAAGATTTTTTTGACGTATTTCTGATAAAAAATGCTCCTCCAGCATTTTCATAGTATTTAAGTAAGAAAGTTTTTTATTAAAACTTTCTTCTAATATGATGCCTGTGAATGAATTTTGATTATTTAAGGGTTTAATCCAGTCATGGCTTATGATGGAGGATTGAAAATATACGGGCAAAATTAGGAAGATTGCTAAAAGAAAAATTAATACTTTTTTTAATACGCTAATATAGAAGATCATTTATTGAATTGTTTTAGCTTTTACCTTAAAAAATTTTTAACTTCGCATGTATTTTAGTTTTTCTTGCAAAACATAAACCATGTATGAGCAAGCATACATTACATAGTATGGTTCAATCGTCGTAACTCTATATCTATTGTAAGCGTAAAAAATAATTGCAACAGATAGCATTCCAGAAAATATAGATAATATAGTTAAGTGAGATTTATAGTTAGTTAATAAATTTCTAATAATTTCAACATAAGCAAAAATAAATATAGGAAGGCTAATCATGAACGTAAGTAGCCACATAGAAAATGGGTGATGAAAAATATTAAAGCCAGGCATAATAAAGTTCCTAATATTTATCCATGCTAATTCAAGAAGCTTTTTCGGATTTTGAAGGCTCCACTCAATACCTGCTTGAAGATATATATCCTGCTGAAACTTATGATTTTTACCTTCTATTATTGGCTCTAATTGGTCAAATATTTTGTAATCCATATTACGAAGTCTTCTATATTCTGATGAATCTCTTGGCGGGGGATTAGTAACATATATATAAAAATCATCATTATGACCTGTAAGAAAATGGCCTCCTTGGCCACTTGATGCGATAACATAACTTCCATTTACAAATTTATTGTAGGCGCCATATGGAAGGGTTATAAGCAATAAAATAGCTGCGCATGACACAATATGTCCGATTGTTTTTTTTGTTAGCTTAAATTTTATTAAAGCAGACAGCATTAAAAATGGAAAAATTAAGAGAATTATAGATTTTGTAAGAAGAGCTAGAGAAAAAATTAATGAAAATTTTAGCAAAGAATTAAGCCTTCCCGTATCCATATAATGCAGAAAATAATAAATACTTATTATGAATAGTGACTGAAAAATAGATTCCTGAGAAAACTGATGCACATAATAGAGTGTCACGGGGTAGATAGAGTAAACTAATCCAGTTAACAGCGTTGTATAATAGTTTTTGAATATTAATTTCGATCCTAGCATTAAAAAGATTACTGAAACTCCGCTCAAAATGATTTGAAATGCTTGTAATGCAAATACATATTTTGATGCAAACAGAAATTTAAATAAAGCAAGAATATATGGGAACAAAGGAGCGGTAATAAATAATTTCTCTTCTAAGTTAAAGTTCCCTTCAAGAATCCGATCACTTTGTTCAAGATATCTAAAGTTATCAGGTCCATCGAAATTATCTACTCCTGAAAAAATTGAAAACATATATCTAACAAAGACAGCAAGAAAAAAAACTAATGCAAATCCTTTGGACGTTATATTTTTCATATCATTAGGCATATCTTATTTTAAAAGTCATTTTTACATAAATACTTATTATTCATTTGGCTGTTTCTCAATGGATTTGTGAGGTGATTAGAATACTCTTCTAGAATTAATCTATTTTTTGCTAAAAAATTTTTTCTAAAAAAATTACTAAACTTAGCAACCATATGTCCTCTTCGAGTGAGATATATACAAGAGTCATCAATTTGAATAGTGCCTGATTCTAATTGCTCGGTTATTCTGATCTCTATTAACTTATATTCGTCAATATAGTCATTTATGAATATATCTTTCATTGAGGCCTTATTGATAGCTCCATTGTGTTGTTCGATTTTTTCAAGAAAATAAAAAGATAAAGATCGATCAATTACTGTAGGAAGAGTTATAGAAAAAGAGTAGCCAAACAAAATTAAGACAATCATTATCAACAAGAACTCAAAAGAATTTATGATGATTGATTTATAAAAAAAAGAAAGTGCAACAAAAATTAATAATGCAATAAATGAATCTAAAATTGCTGAATATAGTATTACCTTAACTTCAAAAAAATTAATATGAATTAAATAGACTGATAATAAAATTACAAAATAAGATAATAGTGAAAAAATTAATAATAGAAATTTATTTTGCATTAAAGATTAAGTATTTATTAAATGAGAAGCTAATAATAAGGTTGAATAGAGTAATTAAAATGAAGCCTATTATGTAATTATAACTATTAATATCACTCCACCAATATAATGCTATTCCATGACCTATTGCTAAAAATATATATAAGAAACTAAACTTTAAAATTTGTAAAAGAATTTTTGGATTTTTTGTAAATTTAAAAACAATAAATTTATTACCTAAAAATGATGAGATTGAGCCACATAAAAAAGCATAAAAATTTGAAAACCCATAATTTAATGTTGAAAAATTTACTAAAAAAAATAGCAAAATAAAATGTACGCACGTTGCAAATAACCCATTTAAAAAAAATAAAGAAAATTGTTCAAAAAAAATTTTTGTTTTGACCTTTCCTGAAACAATATTCATAGCAATAATGTATTTTATTTATGTGCTTATATAATTAGTTTATTATAGCTTTATATAGGGTTTGAAACCCCAAAATAAATGCCTAAAAATAATAATAAAAAATTGAAAAAACTTATTATAGTTACGCCAATATATGAGGATATCAAATCTGCGGAAAAGCTATTTAGTGAGCTAAAATCTCAATTTGATGATGATATTTTTATTGTTGCTATAGACGATGGGTCAGTCAAAAAACCTGTAGATATTAACATTTTAAATAATCAAAATATTGAAGGGATCATTCTAAGTCTAGTTAAAAATGTTGGTCACCAACAGGCTATTGCGATAGGCTTACAATATGTAGAAGACAAAATAGATTGGGCTGAAAGAATAGTTGTAATGGACTCTGATGGCGAAGATAATCCAGCTACAATATTCACCCTCTTAAATGCACTTGAAAATGATGCAATTGATGTTTCTGTTGGAAAAAGAAAAAATAGGTCTGAGGGTATTAAATTTAAAATCTTTTACAAAATCTATAAAGCTATCTTTAGGCTTTTAACTGGCAGATCAATTGGATTTGGTAATTTTACTGCTATAAAAATTAATGCTTTAAAAAGAATCGTTAAAATGCCAGAAATCTCAACACACCTTGCCGCATGTATTCTTTCATCAAAATTACGAATTGATGAACAGCTATTAGATCGTGGTAAAAGATACTATGGTCAATCAAATTCAAATTTTGTCGGATTTGCCCTGCATGGATTTAAAGCTCTAATGATTTTTTCTGAAGAAGTTCTGGTAAGAGTAGGAATTTTTTGTGCCTATATTGCTTTTCTATCTATTGCAGGTGGTTTTATTGCAATACTTTTAAAGTTTCTTGGTGTTGCTACTCCGGGTTGGTTTTCAATTGTGATGGGGGTTTTTGTTTTGGTATTTCTTCAAACAGGTACATTAACCCTAATGACATTACTACTGACAGGAGTGATTAAAAATAATGTACAAGATAATACTACTTATGATTCATTTATAAAAAAAGTATTAAAAAGCTCAAAAATATTGACTTAAAATGAATACTAAAACAATCCTGGAAAATAAATACTATGCGTAAAATCCTTATTATTGGCGCCTCAGCTTCCATAGGTAATGAGGTTATTAAAAAATTTTTGCTAAATGGGGATAGTGTTCACGGAACTTTTAACAATAACATAATAAAGACTAATACTTTTGATATAAGTCAATCTAAATTTGATCAAACTAAGCTAAATATAAATTGCAATAATTCTCAGAATACTTTTATTAAAAAAATACAAAAGTTTGGTAAGTTTGATGTAGCTATATTTCTACCTGCATTACTTTTAGGAAAGTCATTAAAAGAATATAAAAGTATAGAAGTAAGCAAAGTAATAGAAACAAATTTCATTTCACAGGCATCTCTATTTCAAAAATTAATGCCTTTATTAAAAATTAAAGCATCCATAATTTTTTTATCATCTATTTCAGGCCAAAGAGGAAGTTATGATCCTATTTATTCAGCCTCAAAAGCTGCGCAAATTGGCTTCATTAAATCAATAGCTCTATGGGAAGGGTCCAAACTTAGAATTAACGGAGTCGCGCCTTCTCTCATTGACAAATCTTCTATGTATAAAAGCATGTCAAAAAAAAGACGTGAGCATCATTTGTCTCAGTCGCCCACAGGAAAATTAACTACAAAAAGAGAAATAGCAAAAATAATTTTTGATATTTGTAGTGATGATTGGAAAAATGTTAATGGCCAAATAATTCCGGTAAATGGGGGTATTTTGTGAAAAAATCGCATGTTGCGATAGTTGGATGTGGAATATTTGGTGCAATGACTGCAATCAAGCTTGCTGAAAGTGGAATCGGTGTCACAATTTTTGATTCTAACTCAAGGCCGCTTCAAGGCGCATCATTAAATAATCAAAATCGTTTGCACCTTGGTTTTCATTATCCTAGAGATGATGAAACTGCATCTCAGTGCATAAGAGGTTTCGATGAATTTAGGTCTGAATTTTCTGATTGTATATTAGATAATTTTGATAATGCATATTTTATTGCTAGTGAAGGTTCGCTGACCTCACCTGATGAATACCTGCGGTTTTGTAGAAAGCATCAATTAGATTTTGAGGAAATTGATCCAAATTTATTTGACCCAATTGTGAACAATGTTGATCTGGGGATTACAACAAAAGAAGTTGTTTATGATTCAGTAATTCTAGAAAAATTAATTACTAAAAAATTTAGATCTCTTAAAATTCTTCCACGATTTAATTCTGAAGTAACAAGTATTTCAAAAAAAGGAGATATTTTTTCCTTGGAAATTAATAAAAGTAATCAAGATGATTATGATGCAATCGTTAATTGTACTTATGCAAATTTAAATCAATTAAAGTTTCAAATTGGTCAAGAAACTAAAAATTTTCAATATGAATACACCATAGTACCTATTGTAGATTGGTGTAGATCTCCTGTTGGAATTACAATCATGGATGGTCCATTCATGACAGTTTTACCATTTGGAAAATCTAAAAACTTCCTTCTATATCATGTAGACCATACAGTGATTGAAAGAAAAATTGGAACTCAAATGCCTTCAAAATGGAGAACTAAGGAAACCTCTCCTTCTATATACACAGATAAGAATAAAGTCTTTCAAGATATAATTGAAAGCTTTTCTGAATTTGTCCCTGCTGTTAAAGATTCAAAAGTAAGAGGTTTCTTAGAAACAACTCGAGTAGTTCAAGCCTACAAGGAAGAAACTGACGCCCGACCATCAATAATTGAGAAAATTGATGATGGATTTATATCTGTTTTTACTGCAAAAATTGATCATTGCATGTGGGTTTCAAAAGAAATATCTTTGGATATAAAAAATTATCTAGGTTATTAATTATCTCTTTAGTTCATTTAAAAAATACTTGTAAGTATCAATCAGTCCCTCTGATAATTTTATAGAGGGCTTCCATCCTAAATCATTTTTTGCTATGCGAATATCAGGTCTTCTCATCTTTGGATCATCCATAGGCAATGGTTGAAATTCTATCATTAGTTCTTTTTTAGAAATTTTTTCTATTTCATTCACAAGCTCTAGAAGTGTAAATTCATCAGGATTTCCCAGGTTCACCGGATACAATATATTAGAATTTGAGTTCATTAACTTTTTCAAACCTATAACTAAATCATCTATATGACAAAAACTTCTTGTCTGTGTTCCGTCACCATAAATTGTAAGCGGAGTCTCAGAAATACTCTGACATATAAAATTTGAGACTACTCGCCCATCATCTGATCTCATTAATGGTCCATAAGTATTAAATAATCTAGCTACCTTAATATCTAAACCATGCATTCTATGAAAATCATAGAAAAGACTTTCTGCGCACCTTTTACCCTCATCATAGCAGGCTCTTATTCCTGTAGGATTAACTGAACCTCTGTATGACTCTGGTTGAGGATGAACTTCTGGATCCCCATAAACCTCACTTGTAGATGTAAATAATACTCTCGCATTTTTCTGCAGGGCAAAATTAAGAACATTGAGAGATCCCAAAACACAAGTTTCAGTTGTATAAATTGGATCTGCTTGGTAAAACTTTGGAGAAGCCGGACATGCCAAATGATATATTTGATCTATAGGTTCTTCTATATCAATTTTATTTCTTACATCATGTTGTATGATTTTGAAATTTTTATTGTCCAGCAATAATGATAGGTTCTCATTTTTTCCACTATGAAAGTTATCAATTGCAATAACATTATGTTCTTTAGAAGCCAAAGAATTGCATAGATTAGACCCCACAAATCCTGCTCCACCTGTAACTAAAATATTCATATTATTAAAATCTACTCATCGGTGGAAAAAATATCTCTTGTAAAAAGCTTGTTGGAATAGGGTTTTATATTTTTATCCAGTCTATTTGTAATAATTAAGTCTGATTGATGAGTAAATTTTTTAAAATCATTCTCAAGTATCACTTCATCAATATTTAATGCATTAATTGAAGTATCGTGAACTAATACTTGAATTTTTTGATTTAATAACTCTTTAATTATTCTATATATTGATGAATCTCTAGAATTATCTGAACCTGCTTTCATTGCTAGCTTATAAATCCCTACAATTTTAGGATCAAGAGAAATAATCTTTGCTGTTAAAAACTTTGCTCTTTCGAGATTAGAAATTTGTATAGCCCCAATTAGATCATTTGGCGTTTTCTCAAATCTACTTAAAAGTTGCTTTGAGTCTTTTGGTAAACAATACCCTCCAAAACCAAACGAAGGATTGTTGTAAAAGTCTCCGATCCTTTGATCCATCGAAATTCCCTTAATAACATCCCTAGTATCAATATTATTATCCATACAGAATCCATCCAGCTCATTAAAATATGCAACTCTCATAGCTAGATAAGTATTAGAGAAGAGCTTTACTGATTCAGCTGCTGTTGAACTCATGAACAATAAAGGAACTGAGTCATGATGTGCACATGATCTTAAAATTTCTCCAAATAATCTCGCCTCATTATTGGTTCCACCAATAATAATTCTTGATGGAAATAAATTGTCCTTAAGTGCATGCCCTTCTCTTAAAAATTCAGGACTAAAAACAATATTTTCTAATCTAAACTTATTTTTTAAAAATTCTGTGAAGCCTATATTAACAGTAGATTTTATTATAATTAATGCTTCTGTATTATGAGATAGAATTTCCTTCATTACGCCTTCAATAATAGATGTATCAAACGTTTTAGTTTTATCATCAAAATTAGTCGGCAAGGAAATAATTATAAACGAGGCACCATCAACTGATATTTTAAGATTTGTTGTTGCTGAAACTTGAAGGTCCTCTTTCTCAAAATAATTTTGAGCAAAATTATCGTTTATTGGTAATTGTTTATTATTAAATGCTTTGACTTTTGCTTGATCAATGTCAACAATTGAGACCTCATTATCTTTTGAGAGAAGTAATGCATTTCCGCAACCAACATATCCCATTCCAACTATCGAAATCTTATATTTCATATTAACGATATTGAAATGCTTTCAGTTTCACGATTATAAATTTTAAAAAATAACGACAAGCTTGATAAGGATTTAAAAAATTTCTTGAAGAGCCAACTTTAAGGTCATTGACTAAGATAGATGCCTCAGCATCATTGTTATAACCTAGCGCATCTTCAACGACACTATATATAGACATATTGTGGCTATCAGACAAGGATTTTAACTCCGAAAAAAAAGATGAATGTTGATATTTATTTAAACAATCTTCATAAAGACTTTTCATGCCAAAATATTTTTCTACTGCTGCGGGAAGGCTAGTATAACAATTTCCTTTAGAGTCAGTCAGCTTCCCAATTGCAGGACCTTCAGGTCTATATCCTCCTAACAAAATTGGAGAACTTAATAATTTTAAATTATTTAATTTAGCAATTAATAAGACAATATTTTGATGATAGAAAAAAGCTGCCGCACAATCTTGTTCAAGTCTTCGTAAAATTTCTTCTTCAGAGAGTTTAATGATTGAGGACCTAAAAACACAACCTATACTGTGCTCAGACTGGATTCGAAGATTTGTTAAAGAAATTTCTTGAATAACGTCGCTCCCCCTTCCTCCATAATGCAAACCGGTTGTATCTGTCCACCTAGTTGACAGAAAATCAGCATCCAAAGTTGGTAAAAGTTGCAAAAGTTCTAATAAACCCTCTTTGTATAACATTTCATCATCTGGGAGTTCAATAAGATACTCTGTTTGACATATATTAAAGTACTTTAATTGTGTTCTAGCACGGCTTAGATTTTTGTCATTTTGAAGAATTGTTACATTATCATATTCATTAAATCTCGATATTCTTTGAAATGTATTATCTGAAGAGCAATCATCAATTACTAATATTTCAATTTTATTATTTAAATCAAAATCAAGAAGCTCTTGTATCAGCTTTGATACCATCTCAGCCCTATTAAAAGTTGCAATGCAAACAGTGATGAGTTTGTGACTTGCCATTTTATTAAATAATTAATGCACGAATATGATTAAGCAGTGGGCCATTTTAGCATTCATTACAGGTATATTTAAGCTTAAAAAACAAAAATAAATTTTCTAAAATGGTAATTCTGGCAAGTTTTTATCCTTAGGTGAAATAATAAATTCTGAATGCGGAAGACAATTTTGAATATATTTTTTGGGATTAAACCCTGTGTAATTTTCAGGAGAAAATTTTTTATCCATTAGATATTGTAATAGCACATTTGAAGACTTTGTGTAAAAACCATGGGCAAAATTACTTGGAATCACTATTACATCTCCAGCTTCGAGATCAAATTCATGAATATCTGAAAATTTTTTAGAGCTAATAGGAAATACTACATCTTTAATACTGCCATGATGCACAATCAATATTTTCATTTGTTCATCAGGAGGTTTTTGATAGTGAAAACCTCGAAACACATTTTTTTCTTTTGAGGAAGAAATCAACTGATAGCTAAATAAAAAATTAGGTTTATCGATAGCATTTAATAGATATTGCAGATCAATGGGATTTAAATACCCACGATCATCTGGAAAGACCTTAAAAATTTTTTTATAAACCATTAATTAAAATATTTTCAATTTCTTCAACTCTATTCTTCAAACTATTTTCGAAAGAATATTCTGAATCTGAGGAAAAAATATTTTCTGGAAATTTAGGTATCTCATCAAAAAAACTTCTTCCCATATCACCTCTAATAATTTTTACTTCTTTGTTTGTAATTTTCATAATATTTTTTGCAAGATCATAAAGTGAAATTGTATCTGGGCTTAAGATACAGTAATTTCCTGGATCAAGATTAATTGAATTAATTATAGATAGGCAAACTGGTTCGGAATCTGATAAATTAATTTGAATATCATTTTTTGGAATAGTCAGATCATTTCCTTTTAATATATTTTTAATAAAAATATCAGTGACTTTATTTCTTTTATCTCCACTTCCAAAAGTATCAAAAATATAAATGTTTACTATGCTAGAGTGATGCTTCTCTAAAAATACCTTGAGCAACTCTTTTGAAAGCGAATAAACATTTTGACTGCTAAAATCTAAAAGTTGGTGATAACTTACAGCATTAATAACCTTTATATCATCTAAAGCTTTGAATAAATCTATTACCTCGGCTGGAAAAAATATATTTGATTGAATTAAATCTTTTAAGGCTGGTATAGATTTAGGATATGGATCATATAAAGTTGCTAAATTAATTAATGTATTAGATGGATTATTTAGAATAACGTCTTTAGATATTTTTTTTTCTTTAGATGAATCTCTACTGATAATCTCTAGATTTCCTTCTCTTTTGAAATTAATGACTTTATCGAAATCTTTAAGAAGTAATGGTAGGAGGTTTGAGCCAATAAACCCAGTAATTCCAGTTACGTAAATTGTTTTATGCAATACTTGCTTCCGCTTCAAAAACTTTTTGTTGCATATATTCCATCTTATTTGCATCCATTTGATTGTGACAGCCAAGCATGATGCCATTTTGCATAATCTCATCTGATATATCAAAAGAGCCATGAGCATCCCATGAGAATTTGTCAGATACAGGTTGTTTTAAAATATTTCCAGTAAAAATAGTTCTAGTTTGAATTCCTGCTTTTTCTAAAAAAATCTGTAATTGTTTTCTTTTACCTTTCAACTTATTTGTTAGCAGCATAGGGAATGCTAGCCACCCTGTAAAAACATTCTCATATGTTCTGAAAGTTTCAAAATTTGGAGATTGAGAAAAAGAATCAGCTAAGATCTTAAAATTATCTGCTCTGCCTCTTAAATTATTTTCTAAATTATCTAGTTGAACTAGTGCAAATGCCGCTGATATCTCTGAGGGCATAAAATTATATCCTAAATCATCAAAGACATATTTGTCATCATAATCATACCCACCAATTTTGCAATCAAAACGACGATTGTAATCTTCAGTCTCTCCATATTGAGAAGATCTTCTACCCCAGCCCCTTAAAGATCTTGCATATTCATAATTTTCTTTATCTTTAAATGTTGCCATGCCACCAAATCCTGAACCTGTAACAACATGAGAAGCATAAAAACTAGTAGTTGAAACGTCTGACCAATCTGATAAGTCAGTTTTATACTCATAGCCTATAGTATCTGCAGAATCTTCTATAATTTTAAGATTGTTTGCCTTAGCAAAAGAATAAATATCTTCCCAATTAGCTATATTTCCAATAAGATTTGGAACACAAATAGCTGAAACATTCTCCAATGGGACCTCTTTTAATATGTCGGTATTTATTTGAAGTGTATCTAGCTCCACATCTACAAAAAGAGGCACTAAGCTACTCTGAACTAATGGTGCAACTGTTGTTGAGAATGTAAGCGCAGGCGTAATTACCTTTGATCGCTTTGGAAGTTGCAAACCTTGAACACCTAAGAGATTTGCAGATGATCCACTATTTGTCATCAGGCCAAAATCTTTTCTAAATATGGCAGCAACTTTTTTTTCAAGCTCATGGACCTGCTTGCCATCCATTATTGCGAGTCTATCTTCTTTTAAAACTTTGATTACAGCATCTATTTCATCTCTGCCATAATTTGCTTCAGCATAATAAACTCTCATAATTCCTCTTATTACTCTAGGGGGGTTTACATTGATTTTATTGGTCAGATTATATTGCAGTGCATTAAGTCTGTCATTATTTTTTAGCTCATTTTTTGGAACCAGACATAATTAATTCAGGATCAACAGATTCAGGATATACTCCCTCAAATGCACGAAATTTAATTTTCTCATTCAGCATATATAGTTTTCTTATTGCACGCCCAATAATTTGACTGAAACCCTTAGCCGGTATCTCAAGATTATGGATTTGAATATTTTCAAAATTTGAAATTTGAAAAAACTGATCTAGATTTGAAGGCACAAAACCATATTCGTGGCCAGCTGTGCAATACAAAGAATTAAATGGTATGGGCCCTAGTAAGTTTGGTGTTCTAATAAATAATTCTCCTTGCTTATGAAGAGCGTTATTCAGTGAATCCATAGTCGATATTAAGTCATACTTAGGAATATGTTCAATTACATGTGACATATGGATAAAATCATATTGATCTTGGAATTTATCGTGTTGAAGTAAATCTTTGATCGATGTTTCGACATCATGCAATGCTTTTACTTCATTGAGACTTTCTTTAATTTCAGAAAATTTTGATTTGCATCCAAAGTCAGCTAATTCAATATGTTGATACCCAAGCTTATAACATATAGATGCAAACCAGCCCTCTCCAACACCAATATCAAGGATTTTGACATCTTTATTAGCTGGAAGAATAGACGCATATTGATCTATATAGTGATGAGCAATTTCATTTTCCCTGAATTTATCTATGTGTATCTGGCCTTTGTTATATAAGGGATTCCCTGCATCTAACCTAGAGTATAGTTCACTTAAAAAATCGTTAGCATTTAACATTTATTTAGCATTTAAAATTAAAAAGTCATTATAATGGATATGTCTTAAAATAAATTAAATTCTTATAACTAGTACATAATTCTAAAATATAAGTTTCTCAAAATATGCATGCTATGAAGGTTACCACCTCTTTTTTATTATCATTCCTTTGTTCATTATATGCATTGGAAGCAAAAGAATGGAACCATAGTTCGGGAAGCTATAAATCTGAAAGATATTATGCAGGAGATCAAATCACTCCATCCAATGTAAGTGATCTAGAGGTAGCATGGAGATACTCTTCAGGTAAAATTGATGAAAGGCTAACGGTTCAAGCTTCTCCAATCTTCACTGGAACAAAAATTATCTCTTCATCTCCACAGAGTATTTTTGCTCTTGATCCCATCGAAGGAACTTTAATTTGGACTTTAGACCTTGATTACAAAATTAATCCCCGAGGTATAACTTTCAAAAAGCAACCAAATCGAAGAATTTATGTGCCTACTCAAAAAGGAATTTTAGAGATTGATGAAGAGAACGGAGCAATTATTGGATATTTTGACAGTGGGG
>MDTB01052911.1_pt1 | contig 22551 bp, 32 predicted proteins | sample 811161 | NCBI WGS metagenome assembly MDTB01 (sample SAMN05326650, study PRJNA326480) | marine metagenome | isolation source: seawater | place: Mediterranean Sea | collected 2009 | reverse complement strand
GTGAAGAACTTCTTCGTTAAAAGATTTGCATATAATAAATATTGATTCTTCTTTATTTTCAAAACTATGGTTTAGTAATTTCGTTAGCTCACTTGAGCTAGCCAATGCGCCGTCAACTACAAAGAATCGGCAATTTTTAAATGCTGTATCTTGTATAATAAATCTATCCGCTAATTTAAGTCTTACCATTGGATATGAATTAAATCTTAGCGTTGGTTTTTCGATTGGTTCTCTGTTAATGGATATACTAAGTGATGGGTTTCCTAGCTCGACAACTTTATCAATTATTGTATTAGACTCTTCATCAAAATCATTTTTCTTAATCTCTTTAACTATTTGATTTATGTCTAGTCTTTTAAATTTTGACTTTATTTTTAGCCCATCCCCAATTATAGAATTGACCAAGGCCTTTCCTAAAGTTGGGTATCTTTTTTCGCACACTAGGATATGGTCAGACACAACTTTTAAAAGCTCTCTATTTGCTTCATCTGTCTCAAAATAATTTAAGACTAGTGGTAAGTCCCAAATAGATTTACCAATAACGTTTCCATTATGTACTAGATAGCCTGATGAAGAAATTACATTTAAACTCTGCACCAGGCTATTATTTATTTTAGGAGTGACTTCTAGGACTTCTCTTCTGTCATTAATGAAATTTTCCACTTTTTGTTGTACCGCCGATTGAACCAAGAGCAACAGCGTTGGTAATGGTGTCAGTTATTGATTTAATTGTTTTTTCACCACTCTCAGCTGCTTGCTTTTGGGCTTGTATCTCCATTGAGTAAGCCATAAACTTTCCAAAAAGACCAAGTCCAAAAAGCGTCATCGAAAAGGCAAAGTTCTGAGAGTACAATAAAAAAGACCCCAATACAAGTACTTCCGACATTCCAAAACTTATTTTATACACAGGTTTCAACTATCCCTCCAAAGATTATTAGCCGCGTAAGTAAGAATCTCTTCAGCAGATTCTTCATTATAATTGTAATCATCCATGAGTGTTTGTATCATATCAGAATACTTTTTTTGTTGCTCATCATCTCTGGTTTTTGATTTAGTAACGATTCTAGCCATGTCCTTAACTGAATTAATAAGGTAAGATTCAATAGCTTCTTTTAAAGGTTCATACGAAGTGTAATCAACTCGTTCTTTCCTTCTCATCTTAGCAAACATGTAAGCTGTAACATCTGATCGGAAACCTTGTCGTGAACTACCCGTAATACCAATGACTTCTTCGATAGACTTCATGAACTTTTCATCTGGTTCCCGCTCTTCTTTCGTAACGGAATCTTTCATTTTTTGTCTAGTCGTGTAAGCCTCAGCATTGTCAAGGTAGGTGTCGAATAAAGACTGAGCTTGCTCTTCGTAAGCAGTAATAAATGCTTTTGCAATTTCTGTTTCTAGTATTCGAAGATATTCTTCTCGAACAGTTTGTTGTATAATTTCTAAACATCGTTGTCTAAAATCTTCATCAACTATCTGATCCTTAACCATTTTTGTAATTGACTTCATAACACCGATAGGAGTCACACAGCCTTTATCGGAGTCGCACAGTGCATGGTCAATAGACTTCATCACAAAACGCGTCGAGATACCATTCATGCCCTCTTCACGATGCTCTTCACGAAGGTCGTTAACATCAATTTTCTTAACTCTTCCTTTTTCAATTACTTCTTCGCCATTATAGATCTTCAGTTTTGTAAGAAGATCACATTTTTGACTAGGCTTTAATCTACTCATTACAGAGAACATTGACGCAACTTTTATAGTGTGCGGAGCAATATGTGCATCGAAGTCTGATCGACTAAGAATTTTTTCGTAAATCTTAACTTCTTGATCAAGCTCAAGAATGTATGGTACATTGATTTTAACAACACGGTCGAGAATAGCTTCGTTAGTATGCTCGCTCTTAAATCTATTCCATTCAGATTCATTACAGTGAGCCAAAATAACGCCATCGAAGAAAATCATATCATGCTTTCCAGGAGCTGGTACTCTCTTTTCTTGGGTCGCGGTAATGATTGTGTGTAAAAATTCAATCTCGTTTTTGAAAACCTCGATTAATTCTACGAGGCCTCTGTTGCCAATGTTGAATGCCCCGGTAAGATTAAGAACTCTTGGATCATCCTCGGAGTATTTATCCAATTTAGATATATCTTCTGATCCAATAAGTACTGAAACATCTTGACTATTTGCATCCATTGGAGGAACAGAAGCAATGCCTCTACGTCCTCTTTGAGAAAACGTAGATTCCACTACTTGGAAGTCTTCATATTTGCCTTTATAGTCCTCCAAGAGCTTCCATCTAGCTATTGGAGATATATCTCCTTCGATCTTAACATTAAGCATTTTTTCAATATCTGCTCGAAGAGATCTAGGAATTAATTGTAAAGGTTCTCCTCGCTGAGGATCTCCTTCAAGGTGATAATATTTTAAACCGTCTAAGGCTCTCTTTATGTGTTCAGTAAGAGCTGACTTCCCTGCTCCAACCGGTCCCATCAACAAAAGAACCTGCCGAGATTCTTCACCCCTTAAAGCAGCGCCTTTCATGAACCTCATGAGTTTTTCAATAACGTTTTCCATTCCAAAGAATTCATGCTTAAAATAGTCATAAACTTTTATGGAATCGCCATTAAATATTTTTCTTTTCCTAGGATCTTCAGAAGCCATCTCCTCAAAACCATGATCACAAATAACATCGTATAGACGTTTATGTGCTAGCTTGGCAATTGAGGGATTGCTTTGCACTAATTCAACATAGTCGATTAGTGTTCCCTTAAATTTTTCTTCAGTCTTCTGTGATCTCTGTTTTTTAATTAAATCGAGAAAGTTCTTTTTAGACATCAAGTATCTCCTTAAATCTCGTATGGTGCATCGTCTACAATTGTGATTAGTTTAACTTCGTTTTTCCAAAGTTCCATGGTATGAGAAACTACTTTGGTCGCATGTGAAATTTCTAAATCTCTTTTTCCGTCATGTTCATGATGAAGAATTAATACGTCGTCATCTATGTTTTCAACGTATATTCTGGGAATAGAGTTTCCACCAATCTGGTTTATCAGTATTTCCTTCACGTGTTTCCACCCTTCATCGTCAGACACCTCGGTTATTTCTATAGTATCAGGATTATCATTAAAGGAAAATAAATTTAATTCTTCACAGTCTTCTTGAGTCAAATATTGTCTAATAAAAGATTCATCGTGATGGACGTCCCTTGCCAAGAAGCATTCTTCAAGGCCGTGTCTTTCTTCTATTTTATTAAATAAATAAAACCCAAGATGATAAGGGTTGATCGAGCCAATATGCGGCCGAACTACCTGGTTATGTGACTTAAGAAAAGGAATGTGGTATTCTTGAGGAAGCTCGAGTTCATGCAAAATTTTATAATGCCAAAAACAAGCCCATCCTTCATTCATGGTTTTTGTTCTAATTTGAGGCATAAAATAATAAGCTTCATCTCTAATTATTTCTATTATGTCTCGTTCCCAATCTTCCATTTTTCTAGCATATTGCCCAACAAAGCCAAGAATATCGTATTCTGGTTCTTGCGGAATTTGATTGTATTCGTCTTCCGACATTTTTCCGGAAAGAACTGCTTCTCGGTGAAATTCTTGCCACTCTTTACGAATCTCCGCTAGGTCCCTAAGTTCAACAGGGTGACGAGGAACTTGGTAGCTTAATGCATGTGCAGCATCTATTGCAGCTTCGACAGCCTCAATACCGATGCTTGGATCTTCAGTATATGATTGAATTCTCTTTTTAGCATTTCGCATTCTTGGGACAACAGTGTCTGCTCGAGTGTGAGCAAAGCTTCTATTATTTTTAAAGAAATCTGAATGTCCAACACAATGAGCCATGATTAGAATCTGTAAATGAATAGGGTTCTCTTTCATTAAGTAGCTTATGCAGGGATTAGAATTAATGATAAGCTCATACGGCAACCCGGTCATCCCTGCCTGATATTGTTGACGCTGAACCTCAAAAGATTTTCCATAAGACCAGTGCCCATAATGTGTTGGCATACCATGATATGACATATTTCCAAGCATTTCAAAATAATCACATGTTTCGTATGTAATCGGATACCAATCTAATCCATGCGACTTAGCAATTTCACAAATCTTATCGTCCCATAACGTAAGATCCTTTAAACTCCAATCACTCATAATTTACCACCAAAGAATTTTTTAAAGGCAGACCATACATCATCTTTGCCAGCAATCCTTACGACTTTAAATTTCTCATCTTCCATCCAGCTATACACCTTAGAAAGCCCACCGTCATCAGATACCCAGTTAAGTCCATCCACTGCCGGATTAATTTCACAGTAGCCATAAAATTGACACATGTCTTTTAGCCGTTGGCTAGCTTCTACAGCCTTGTCCATATCTGACATCCAATTATCACCATCGGAACAGTGGAAAGAATATAAGTTCCATGACTTAGAGTTGTATCTTTTTTCTGCTTGTTCTAAAACATATTCGAGTGCTGGAGAAACAAGAGTACCTCCGGAGCTTCCTCTATTAAAAAATTTGTCTTCATCAACCTCATAGGGATGAGTGTCATGAGCAACAAAAACAATCTCTGTTTTTTCGTATTTGCTTCTAATGAAATGATAGAGTAAAAAGAAGAATGATCTTGCTAAGTATTTTTTCTCTTTAGACATCGAACCAGAAACGTCCATAATAAAAAAGATACACGCGTTAGTAGCATATTTTGTGCTGACCTTTATGTGCTTATATCTTAAGTCATTTTCTATATATCCAAAATCCTCACCTGACTCTGGATCGTACGTGCCTGATCTTTCAGCAGCTTTCTTTCTTCTTATTCTTCTTTTCGCTGTTTCTTTCTTTGAGAGCCTTGGGCGAATACCTTCGTTTCTATAGCCTTTTCGCCTATATTCTTGAGACATAACCTCTTTCATTTTCTTCTTTTCAAGCTCTGGAAGATTTAAGTCTTTAAAAAGATATTCAGTTAATTCCTCAAGCGTAACTTCAACTTCGTAGTATTCTTCGCCCTTTTCATTACCGGCTTTATCAGGCTTTCCCCTCTTTTTCTTTTTGCCTTTTTGAAATTTCTTTCCCTTAGACACATCGGCATCACCACCTGACCCAGCCTTTTCAGATTTATTGGATCCGTAGACAAAACGGTATTCTTTGATTCCTTTAACTGGAATCCTAATTTTTTTCTTGCCATCTTGACCGATGATAGACTCTTCAGCAACAATATCATGTACGCCATCTCTAATGGCTTTTTCAATTTTTTGCTTATGTCTTCGTCGGTCACCCGCGGATCTGTCCGCGTTGGTATTATGATGACTAAAAACGCTTCCCATCTTTGCTCCACTGCTGACAATAATTATTCATCTCATAGAGTAATAATATGGATATTTTTATTTTTGTTAAAGCTACTGCCGAAGATGATCAATGCCCCACTCTATACAGGGCCATAAGTAGTCGTAACAATTAGCAGCCAGCTCGTCAGGTTTTAACCATTTATAGCCCTGGTGTTCGATAATACCACTCTCTGGATTTGGCGTAATAATAGGGTCATGATCAACCTCAGCCATCCAGATAGTGAGCATTCCATCTGTATATGGACCGCCGATAACCATTTCTTCAGAAATTATAAACCCAGCTTCTTCTTGCGCTTCTCTTAAAGCAGCTTTATACCTTGTTTCCCCTTCATCAATGACACCTTTCGGAATATCGTAAATTCCTTTACAGCGTTTTTGATGAAAGTCCGGACCAATTAGGCCTAAAAACAATCTGGTCCCGTTAAAATTTCTAACTATAATAAAACCTGCACCAGCCATAACCATTACATTTCGTCTTGATTGGTAGTACCAGGTCCAATAGCTCCAAACATCATTTTTAATGTATCTGTTCCAGAAACGTTTCTCATATACCATCCATCATAAGATCGATCTGCTGAGCAGTACTGCACGGATTTTTTAGCTGCGATAGAATCACAATCTGGGTGTTTTCCATACCAGACAATATCTTTGCCAGGTAATAATGATCTTACCGTAGCTTCATCAGTTATTGCAGGTATACCCGCTCTCATCATGGATCCAGCGGATCTTCCAGACATTTCAGCAAAATGATTTCCGTCTCGGAGTCTAGACTCTGTATCAGCAGTACCATAAGCAACCGCTTGAGGAGAACCATCATTCCCGGATAAAGTCAATTTTTCTTTTCCGCCCTTTGTTTTTAGTCCTCGAAGAACGTCTGGCTCAGGGTCATCATCTATATCCCAAGCAAGAAGAGAAGATAGGTCATAGTTATTTATCAGATCATCAGCTTGATTATAGTCATAGTTTCGACCAGCTTTCGTATACGCGTAAGACTTATTTATCATATCGATAATTTCGTCACGAAGTTCAGGGTTTGCCGGGTCTGCAATATGAGTATGCAAATCCATCGTCGTGTTTTTTGAATATCCAGGTAATTCTGAAAATTTCTTTTCAACCAAAATGTTCCTGATAATCCGCCTAAGCTTTGACTCTCTTAGTTTCATGCCTTAGTTCTCCAAAATAGATTCTACTTTTAATTATCAGCTACGGGAATAATCATCCTCTAATCTTACAACATCATCTAATTCTGTAGTCGAGCATTCAATAAGGGTTACACTGTAATTTGCTGTTGCACCGAAACGATGAACTGTTTTTGGCTTTACGTGATAGGTCTTTCCTGGCTTTACTTGAATCGGCTCAGATTCGCTATCGTTCCAAACCAACAGTGTTCCTTGAACTACAAAAATAGTTTCTTCTTTCTTTTCATGATACTGAAGAGACATCCTGTGGCCAGGATTAATCAACATTTTTTTCATCACATAATTTTGGGTATGCGCAATTATTTCCTCACTACCCCATGGCTTTAAAATTAATTCCATAATGACCTCAAGCTATTATTCTCTTAAAACTAAATTCTACTTCATACTTTTTACACACTTCTTCACACTGCTTTATCGCTGGTAAAGAATCTTCATATACCGTAATGCTAGAAGGTTGTAGTGTGTTGATTACGGACTCATACGACATTCGTTTATTTGGATTACCGGAACAAAGCAGAATCATTTTATCTACATCGATCTCATTATTAAGCATCCATGCTCTAGGCCCTGAAAGTTCGTCTCTTCCCGTAACTAAAACACACAGATCTTCATCTGATGTTAACAGTATTTTAAGAAGAGTGATTGTACCAGATATCGGAGTACCATTTAAAGGGTACCCAGTAAATTGACTGAAGTCCATATTAAACCGTTTAGGAAAATTTTCTACCCAATTTTCTTCTCGCCAATCGGAATAATCTGTAGCGGTCAAAAACATTTCACTATCGTACTCTCGATCAACGATTCTAACAAAGCCATTTGACTTGCAAAGAGTTTCGTCAAAGTCAAATATATGAACAGCTTTTTGTTTTGGCAGAATCATAAGCTAGTCGGTCCTTTATTAGCTAATTCCATTTCCATTGCTCGCTTAACTAATTCAGAGCTACTTTGTACCTTTCCTCCTGCGCCGATACCTGTAATAATTTCACATCCGATCTGCTGGCATATATTCCATTCTGGTATTGTAGAGGCATCAAATCGATCTCCACCTTTCGTAAAATAATCCGGACGTAATGTACTAATCGCTCCGATTACAGTTTGATCAGGCCATTCTGCAGCCCACGGAACAACAAAATCAACGCCCTCGATGGCGTCAATAATTTCCATTCGTTCCTTAACAGGCATAAACGCGTATCCTTTTTTTCTCTCTAGAAAAGAATCTGCATTTACTACAACTATTACTAGGCCTTGCATTTCCCATGGGTGAACATCTTTATTTTGGGCTCTGACAACTGTTCCTTTAATACACCGAACATGGCCAATATGAATCGGATCAAAGCCTCCTGACGTCATATAGATAGGGCGTTGATTACTATTCTCTGACAGGAACGTTCTTAGTTCTCTAACTGAATTTACTATTGCCATTTTTACCTCACGATGCAGCGTTTAAAATCTTCTGGAAATAAACTTGAATTTCTTGAATAAAATCTATCCCAGTCTTGGTCTAAAATATACGTAATTGCCTGGTCTTCTTGAGTTCGAACAGACCTCCCAACTGATTGTATAATAACTTTAAGTGTCTGTAAAGGATACCACCATTTCCACTTGTTCATTCTTTTCCTAATCAACTTATCTCCAAGGTATGGGTATGGGATCTTACAAATAATTTGAAACCTACTTGCCTCTCCCTTAAGGTCAACTCCTTCTGTCATACTGGGAGACAATAAGACAGTGGGTCGTTTTTCATTCATGTGTCTCCACAAGACCTTATCTCTGTTTTCAGAATTGTGTGTAAGCAATCTATTACTTCTTACGTTTTGCTTAATATACTTTGCAACTTTATAAGAATGACAGTGAATAATTCCTTTTTCATTTTTGTGCTGAGCAAGAATTGCTTTAACTGCTTGAGCTATTTTTGGCAAAGTCTTATCAATATTCTTCATTGACATTGATCCCATTGGGCTATAAAGTATCGGCCGATTCTCAATAGGGAATGGAGATGGAATTGAAATAAAGCTACATTCATCTTTACTAATACCTAGGACTTCGCAGAACGCGTCTTTATTGACAATGGTAGCAGACATCATCAATATTTTTTTGCCTGACTTAAAAAGATATTCTTCTGTAAAGGGAGCGACGTCAATTGGCTTAAATTCAAATCGTTTATTACCACGGACCTCTGTTTCGACGATGTTTAGTATCCAGTTATCTTTATCATACTCTTTAAGAAACCTAGAAACCTTACATTCGTGTTTATCAATAAGCTCAAACCTTTTAGCTAGCTGAATAAATTCATTCATTCTAGAACCTAGGCTAAACTTTTCAATCTGTTGTTCCATGTGACTTCTAATCCTTATTAGCTCTGGCAAATAAGATGATTTAATCCAATCAACAACACGCTTCATTGTTGTAAGATTGTCTGGTATTTTAAGCTTAAGCACTTTTATTGCAAAATTTTCTGTAACAGCTACTTCAACAAAGTTACTAATCTGTGTTTCTATATTATGAGCTTCATCAACTACTAATAAGTCTCTTGGCTCGAGCTGCTGTGAATAATTGGTTTCTGCTAAGAAATAAGCAAAGTTAGTAACTCCTAAAGGACTATCAATAAATTTACGTTTTGCCCTTTTGTAAACACAACCACCACCGCAGCAAGCTCTGAATTTAGGGTCTTTTGATACTTTTAATTCACGTAATGCCGATGAGCAATCTTTGCCTTTATAATATTGGCATCTAAAATTAGACGACGACTTTAGGGATAACATTCCGTGATTAGAGAAGTCATCTACGTACTGCTGCTGAAGTATTTTCTGTGTTGTAATAAAATAAGATTGTTCTGCCATAGTTTTTGCAACGGTCAGACCAATAGCTGATTTTCCTACTCCTGTACCTGCTTCAACAATAACAAATCTTTTATCGCTATTAGAAAAAGAGTCAAGCGCAAATTCAATAGCTGTTTTTTGTTCAGGGCGAATTGCCTGATAAGGAAATTGTGGTTGATAATTCATGTTTACACCTCCAAATTATTATACTAGGAGATATTAGAATTTTCAATTTATTTTTTCTTTGCTTCTTTTGCTTCTTTTTCAGACCAAAAAGCATTACTAGAAGACACAGTCCTAATTCCATTCATCATTGTTGTTAACTGTATGGCGTTTTCTTTTTCATATACAGCTGTAATTGTGCCATACAGTGGTGCCTTTTGTACAGCTGGGATTAAAGCCCAGCATACGTCACCAATAGAGCATTCATTAATATCAATCATTTATTATCTTCTCCAAATTCCAGCCTCTATATTCTTTTATAATACCATCGTGAAGAACAATGTATTTAAAGTCACTTATGTTTTTGTGATAAGGAGAACCGTCGACTTCTAAAACTAGGCAGATGTCGTGTCGAATCCCTGATATAACCCACGCCAAATCACCTTGTACAAGATAACCAACATACTCTTCTACTATCGCTGACTGGAAAAGCCGATTTAACTGCTCCACATAAAAACCCCATATACCCAAAATTTAAGTATACGGGGCTAAGCCTTTCCTACCTTGTCTCTACCTTCTATGCCCGCGTAAAAATATCCCACTCTGGTGGTTTAACACCTGACCGTAAAACTATTTCGCAGATGTGTTCAAGTCGCTCTATATGTTCGTATGCATCCCAAGGATTAGGTCCAATTGCACATACGCCATGGGCAGCTTGCCCAACTATATCATAGGCAACCCTATTCGAATGTTCTGCCGTCATTGCTTGAAATGTTGCCGAAGCCAATTCATCAGAAGTTACAGGTAAAACTGGAACAGAAGGCCCAACCTTGGTATATCTGGAAACTTCAGGAAATTCTGAAGCCAAAGTTTGCAAATCCCAGCCGGCATACATAGCAGCAATAATGTTAGTCGGATGCAGATGAACTACGGCCCTAGTTCTTTTATGGTATCTTTGTAGCTTATCATGCATGTGCAATTCCCCAGATGGTTTTGCATGATCATCTAAAATCTCAATTCCCCGTGGAAGTAGTTTAACTTTGATCATGTGCTCTGGATGAATAATTGTTTTCCGCCATCCACTCGGGGTAACATACATTATGTCTGATCCTGAACGACGAAGAGAGATGTTTCCATCTCTCGTTGTAATCCAACCTTTTTCATAAGCGCGTCTCATAACATCGCCCATTGCTGTTAACATTCTTTTTCTCCGTTTAGTCTTTTAACTATCGATCTAGCTGTGGCTAAATTGTAGCAAGGTATAACATTTTCAAAACTGTCAACAACTTCATATTTACCAAAAAACATTCTTGATTCTCTTATGTAAGATACTTTTTTCATGATAACACCTCTATTTCTTTGATTTCAAATCCGTTATTTGAAGATACAATAAAAAATTCACCAGAGCTCATAAGCTCAAGTTCCCTTGAGTAGTAAATATTATCTGGCCAAAGTTTAGTTACAACACCAACGATCGCTTCGCCGCCAAAAAAAACGTCACTCAAATGACCTACGTCGGGATCTTGAAATCTCAGTCTAATATCTTGAGAATTATGAACCCTAACAAGTGATCCTTCTCTTATTTTTCTTTTTTTATGATCTGAATTTTTTCCAGAGGTATGCATACCACTTCTCCGCTGTTGATCAAAATTTTTGCTTTTTCTGGCCACTGTAATTCTACTATAACTCCGAGACCTTGGAACGAATGTTTTAAGCTGGGAAAGCTAGATTTTGAGCCCATGTCATATTCCGGTATAGCCTCTACGAGATCACCGACTTTATAACAGTTTGCGACTTTTGGTTTTCTTTGGCTAGCTTTCATTTTGTAATTAATCCTCTAAAACAAATTCTATCATTTTCCTCGCTTCTTTAATTATTTCCTCTACAGTAACTTCAAGGCCTTTTGTTTTATCCTGTTCCCACCTAAGCGCTGCGTTGCGCTCAAGAACTTCTTTGCTCATAGAAAGTAATTGTAATTTTAAAGCAACCTTTGTTTGTTTGTCATCAGGCTGCTGCTCAATTGCCATAGCTAATGCTGCCTCGAGCTCTTCTGGTTGTGGTACGTCCATGTTAATCTCCTTTTTTATTTAGGGGGTAAAATACTTGTAAATAGCCATCAGGAACAATTAGAAAAATTAATCTCCATCCCATAAAAGGCCTAGTTATTTTTTCTGTTGCGAGATCGGGCACCTCTTCCTCAAACGCAACAACAATATGGTTTCCTCCGTCGTCTGACTTTAAGAATATTCTATATTCTTCTCCAATGTCAGCAATACAGATTTCATCAAGAACATCCTCGGCTTCTGCAAAAGACGCCTTACTATCTTTTATCATTATTATACTCAACTTTGCTCAAATGGTTAAGTAGAGATCTGTGTGATTATTTTTCTAATAATATCTACTGTTTGATCTGGCCCAGCTGTTATATAACCAAGTTCTCCTGCCAATTCATAAGCCTCTTTATCATTACCATACGGGCCGCATCGATCTCCAACGAAGAATATTTCATCATAGTCTTCAAACTGCTTAAAGGCAAATGTTTTATCCCATCCCTCTGGATAAATGTCAAATGATGTATCACCACCAAGCTTAATGACTACATGCTCTAAATCAGCATTATCTAGACCTTGTCTTGCAATCTTAAGCCAATTCTGTCTTATTTCCTGGCGTGAATCCCACAAGCACCATTCCTCTCTATCTGCATCATCAGCATTCCTTCCAATAGGGCACCAATTAACGGTTGATCCTCTATAACTAATAAAGTTTCCGGTCATAGGTATGTTCCTGTGCACTCTAGTAACGGACGACTGCAGGCTTGTCAGCAGCTGCATCATTCTTCGCCAGTCATCTTCCTGTAATTCTGCTCTCATGTTATTTTCATAAATTTTTTCAAAACGGCTAGAATTCATTCTGTAGTATTTTGTTCCGTTGCATGGTAAATAATGTATTGCAAAACAATCGACTGGTGAGATGTCAAATATTATATCGCACTGCTGTCTAACATAATCTAAGTCAGATCCAGTCACAATTCCAATCTCAGCTCCAGCCTGTTGAAGATCAGCCAAAGCATCGACCATTGACCATTGCATCTTTTTCCTAGCGGGTGTTAACGTACCGTCCATATCGAATAGAACTATTTTTTTCATTTTTTATCTCCTTCACCTACCTTAATCATACTTAATTTTACGGGGTTTTATAATTGGGAGGGTATTATATGTCAATTTTAAAAATTGCCAAGTCAACACTTATACTTGGTTTAATGCTGGTGGCTGGTGCAGCATGTTGTTCTAAAAACGTAACTAACATACCGAGTATTAAGTATTCAAAGCCGGTATCAGCCGATGAAGCGGTGGTTTACGTCCAGCAGTTTATATTGGTTGAAGGAATGCCAATGCCGATGCGCTATACTGGAACTGGGTTTGGTATATATCATCGAATGGGAACAACTTATGTTCTTACGGCCGGACATTTATGTACTGGCTTAAGTAATCATCCGCTAACAGGTGAGGCGCCACCGCCACATACAGCAAACTTTGTTTTAAAAGACAGAAGCGGAATTGATTATCAAGCTGACCTAGTCGCTATTGATGAAGAGTCAGATTTGTGTTTGCTGAAAACTGAAAACAGGCTCAAGATAACGAAAATTTCGAAACATGAGCCTGAGATCGGAGATCAGATCCACTATAGCGGATATCCAACTGGATTATTTTTACCTGAACGTGGACTAAACTATTTTGATGGCCGTTTTTCCGGAAGAGACGAAGATAGGAACCACCTGTACGGTTTACCAGTAACATCTGGAGCCTCAGGTTCACCGGTTTATAATGATAAAGGTGAAGTAATTGGAATGGTATCAGCTGTAATGGTTGAATTTCACCACATGGCTATTGGAACTGGCCGTGAAAACATTCTAGAGTTTATTAATTCTACTAAAGAATGAAAAGACGTCCAGGCCTTTTTGCGTAATGCTTATAAGGCCTGAACATCTTATTATCAACTGTTCTTTTTCTAAAAGACTGAGTACCTCTAGCTTGATAGTCTCGCATATTCTGAGATGTTTTTCGGAGCACATACCAGAATATTCAAGCTGTTCAAGAACATTTAATTTCACTCTATTTAAATTCATTCTCTAATGATACCTAACAACTCTTTTAATTCCCTTTTAGAAAGTTTGGCTGTATCAACTGGGATAGTATGTCGGCCACCCCAAGTATAGCCTAGTTTAATAGTATCTTCGAGAGCTGTTCGAAAATCTCTTTTCGCTTCGCTTTTCATTTGCTCTCCGATACAGTTTTTTAGATACTCCTCAATTTTGAGTCGCGCTTCGAACACTGACATATCTACCTCCTTACTTATTGGCAGCCGGTGCTTTCATCTTGATTAGGAAATCCCTGTTTGACTTTTTGAACTGAAGCTCTCCGGTTGGTACAATGACCCAACCACGCTTCAATCGATTAGCACCAGCAGGGTCTGGTGCAAAACCATCTGTGAGAACCAAATAACCGTCAAATCGACCTGAGTTAGCATTTGCATGCTTTTGTACACATCGAAAATCCGTGCCGCCACATCGAGTTCGTTCTAGACGAACTGGCCGTCCTCGCTTGAGCACACGTTCAGACTTTTCGTCGACACTAGTATCAAAGTTGAACAGGGTAAACTGAACTCTTTTAGCAAGACCACTAAGCTCACCTGCCAGAAGTTCAAGGTCTGAGTCAGAGACTGAGCCGGACTGGTCAAGATAAACAGCGATGTTTGCTTTATAGTCACGATACTGACCCGGGTGAATACCGGCATACTTACGATTGAGTCGACGGATAGAAGAAGCACGGTCTGCTCGACGAGACATGCCGCAGAACTGCTTAAGAACAGATTGCCATGGGATTTCATTAGTAATCATCTCTCGAAGCTTCGAACGCATAGAAGCACCAACGGAACCCCAAGAATTCTTAGAGTCACATTCTCTAACAGCCTTTTCAAGAGCTTGTTTAATTTGTCCGTTGAGCTGCTCACGTTGTTCATCAGTCAACTGGTCCCATCCATCGTGGGAGTCCATCCCATCGCCTTGAGAACCTGGAACCAAAGTAACTGGGTTTCCATCTTTGTCAACAAGGTTACCATCTTCGTCAATCTCGACATCGCCGTCAGCAAGAGCTTGAGCAAGAGACTTGCCGCCCATCTTCTCACCAGACTCGATAGCATCTTTGACTTCTGGGTCTTTCATCAATTCTGCAAAGTACCATTCTGAGTGCTTGTTCTTTGGAAAACTAGCAATCTTTTGGCTTACCATTTCATAACGCTCTGCAGCTTTTTCACCCATTTGCTCGAGTTGTTCTGGGGTCAAAGGCTTGAATGATTTGCCAGGAATAAGGCCACCCTCTGGGAGCTCTGCCTCGTCAATAAGAGAATTGATGGCAAGATCAGTCGCATAGTTCCAGATAATGTGAGGGTCATGACGACGCTTAGTAGTGTGTTCAAAAACAAGGTGATAACATTCATGCTTAATCAAGCCTTTGACCTCTCGAGCTTCGAGGCCAGCAAGGAAATTTGGGTTCCACCAAAAACGGATGTAACCGTCCTTGGCCAAGACACCTGCGGTAGGAATTTCTTCTGTTCGAATTTTCTCAATACCGCGCAGGACTGATGCAAAGAATGGCTCATCCCACATCAGGCGGATGAGGTGAGGAGAAAGATCAAAAGCGTCTGCTTCTTCTTTAGTAACTTTTCTTGCAACCTGAGCATTGTTTGCTGTGGTTTCGGTTTTAGCCATGAGAACTCCTATTGGTTTGTTTCTTCTTACATATATAATGTAACTTATCAGAATACATTTTTAAGGTTTTTTGGAATTAACTTTATAATAAATATGAGAGAAGGAGGGGAGGCCCCTCCTTCAGGCAGACTACTTATCCAGATTACGAGAAGCTTGGACAGCCTTGACAATATCTTGGCCGAGAAGCTTATGCATCTTTTGAATGTTGGTAATGTTTCCACTGGCGGAGATCTTGTTCCAAAGAACAACCATCATTTCGCCTGAGATAGCTCGAGCAAACGCATCGACATTACGGCACTGCTTAAGAGTCCAGTCGTTATCAGCTGCGTGAGTACCGAGCTTATCGATAACACCGTTTAGCTGAGAGTTTGAAACACTTGAAACTTGAGTGCTCTTTAGCTTACCAGCAAGAACATCTTCTGCAGTAATCTGAGTCTCATATTCCTTAACGAAAGCGGTACAAGCGATAGCAGCTTCTGTACCGACCATTCCAAGAAGTAGAGCGTACATGCCTTCAGGAGCAGACTTACCAGCACAATCCGAAGGAGCCATGTTCATGTGAACCAAGGCTTCGTTTACACGATGCCAAGAAGCAGGGTTGGGGCAAACAGTACCAGGCTCTACAGAACCAGGGTCAACACGAAGGTGAGCAGGGTTTTGACGGATGAAGTCAACAAGAACTTCGTCAATACCATTATCGTTAGCCCAGACAATCCAATCATTAACCGATGGATCGACGTCAGCAACCCAAAAACGACGCAGAAGAGCAGGGTCCATTTCGTTTACATCATACTCGGAACCATGGTTCACAGCGGCGATCACGCGGGTTTCTGGATGAAGACGGTATGGTACACCATTCTTGTCATTACCAAGCTCACGATCAAGTACGAGCTGAAAGAAAGATTGTTGGACGCCAGGAAGAGAACGATTAAGTTCATCAAGCATAAGAACGACAGGTTCGTTGCAAGCTCGGATGAACCAAGCTGGCATACAGAAGGTCATAACACCAGACTCTTTCATACCTTCGATATCCGGATAACCGCCGACATCACCTTCACTCATGGTAGAACCACGAACATCAATAAAAGGAAGGCCGTGAGCGTCAGCAATCTGACGGGCAAGATGAGATTTACCAACACCGGTTGGTCCTCGCATGAGAACAGCGATGTGAGAAGGAAGAGCAGGTGCTACGATTTTGAAAGTTGCGATATCCATTTTGACTCCATGGAAAGTGGTTGGTTTTTCAAAGTAAGATTATTTGTTTTTTCTTACATATATAATGTAACTTATTGAGTTGTCTTTTTAAGTTTTTCTGGAAAAAGATTAGCATTTAATTTAAAAGTTTCTAAGAGCTCCTGCTCGGACAGTAATAAGGCCAGCAGGACCGGTAATATCAATCCAATAATTTTCTTCGATTGACCGATGAGACTCAGAGTTGGAAACGCCGATAACAATATAAGCTTCCTCAGGTTTTGCTCCATATCTAGGAGCGTCTCTGCGGCCAATCTTTACAAGTTGACCAGGAGAAAAGTTATACGTCACTTTTGTCTTTGAACGTTGAGGGCGGACCTCTCTTTTTACTTCACGCTTTGACGCTTTTCGAGTCTTGCCCCGAGAAAGAATATTCTGAGCAGACTCAGCAACTTCAGTATCTTCTGACTTAGCTTGTTCGGCTAGCTGTCTTTTAGCTTTCTTAAGTAGTGATCGATTAATTCGTGCCATGAAAAACTCCTTTGGTTGGCTTGGTTACATATATAATGTAACTTATTACCATAGGGTTCTTAAGATTTTCTGGAATTAAATCCATTCAAAGTCTGACTCGTCTGTTCCTTTATCCGGCTCTTTATCAACTGTTACTTCGGCCGTAGGAATTTTAATATCACTTGTTTCTTTTTTTGGAGCTTTTTTCGGTGTCGGAACAGAATAAAACACTTTTTCAAGAGGAGTCCCGGTAATGAAAGACCTAAATTGGTTATTTAGTTCTTCGCACACTTGCTCATGGGAAGTAATCGGTTCACCCATCCAATCTAAACATTTCATCCAACCTTTTTCGCTATGCCAATGAGAAGCCTCCGCGGAAATAGCGGGACCATGAGTGTTCATAGCATCAGTAAAAGCAGCAATATCAGCTTCAGACAATTCATTATCGGTAAACATGAAAGACTGATCACTTTTTTGGTATCTAATCCTATACCGACCGGTCTTTACTGTTTTATCATCTGTTCCTTTTTCAAACTTGTATGCCCAAATCTCTTCTATCATCAGGTTATTCATGTCATACTGTGTAACGTTTGTAAATAGTTTTAGACGTTTAAAAGTTGCCATTATGCCCTCCTAGCCAATACATCAATTATAGACAGGGTAGGACTATTTTTACAATAGGTTATCTAAAAAATAATTTCTTATATAAGATCGCAAAGTAGATTCGTTCATTATCTTGGATTTAATAGCATCAACCTGTTGCCGAGAATAATGATTAGCCTGTGTTTCATCAGGGAAAACCTGTGCTGGAACGGAATACTGCGGGTGGCTTTTGCAATTAATCTTAACTTCCCATTGCTGCATACTTTTATCATCACCAACTATCGGTCTAATTTGTGGGCTGATGTTATCATCATAATCATACGGAATTGGGTCAGTATCAGCAGAGTGATAGTTTCTTCCTATTTCTTCTTTTAATTTCATTTTTCTAATCTCACTCCTGTCCAAACTCCCAGCATCGCTTGTCTAACTAAGCCATCGGTAAGTGTATGAGGTATTTCCCATTTTAGCGGCAATTCTTCTTTTGGTTTATTTATTATTACCTGTTGCTGTTGTTGCGTATTTGGAACTTGGACTAGAGGAGAACAATTAGAAGTACCACAATTCTGCTGAGGTAATGCGGCTTGTATTTGCTGCTGAGGTATTGGAGTTGAACTTTGAGAAACGTTAACCTCTTGTTGTTTTATCCACTTGATTATCTTATTATCTGTTCTCGTGACAGTAGTTACAATTTGAGCATCTGAATTATACAATGTCGCCTTAACAACAAGTTGATTGTCATCAACGTGCACTAAGGTTTCCAGGAAATAATGGTCATTTCGAAAAGAACATTCCATTGGCTTACTGCTATAATTGCAATCATTCCAAACATATTTTATTGTGTTAGAATTATATAACATTAATTTTCTATTTCCTAATGTTACAGGCTGCCAACGATTAACACCTGCAGGGACTTTTGCATATCTCCAAAAAGTACCACTATAGGTAAAAGCTGAATCAGAATCAATAGCCGTTTCGACTGACGTATTTTCCGTTTTGTCGATAACTAAAATAGGAGCAACATAAACTTGGATGTCATGATAAGCTTCCACAATTACGGTGGCCGCTACTGCTTCTTCCGTATTTTCTACAGGCTCTCCGCCTAAAGCTAAGCTACAGAATAATAACCACATTTTTACCTCCCTGTTTATCTATAAGTATGAGGTAAATAAAAAGAGAGGTGAGCTCCAACCACAAAACTCACCTCTCAAGGTCAACAAAACTACAATGTCTGATATTAGTCTACGCTAATTTGTCTCGCCGTGTGTCGTTCATTTTGTACAGGGACATCAACGTAAAGAATACCCGCTTCATATCGAGCGGTGATGCCATCGTGTTTGACGTTATCTGGAAGATTCCAGCTACGAGTAAACTCCTGAAAAGTGTACTCGCGGCTAACTATATTCTTGTCATAGTCAGCTCCGTCTTCTGTGTTGACCTTTACGGACAAGACACTATTGTCAACAGACAAAATGAACTCATCACGTGTAAAACCAGGGGCAGCCAATTCAATGCTGTAACCATACTCGTTCTTGATTACATTTGCGCGAGGGACAGTCATGTGACTGGCTTTGCTATCCTGGTTAAAAAAGGTATCAGTAAATAGATTTTCAAAATTTGAAATCGTTGGTAAAAAATTGTCGTTAAAATTTCTCTTAACTAAAAACATTCAAAATACTCCTAAAAATGATTTACCAATATTAGCATTGGTACGTAAATAATAGACACACATTTTAAAGTGTACAAAAATTTATTTATTTTTTTTAAAGTTTTTTCTATTAATGTTTCTTTCAACCCAATCAAGCCAGGTATTTAGAATAACGCCTTTCTCTTCCAAGGTAACCAGGTTCTTAGATACATAGCCATCAAGAAATTCAACAAAGTTACTTTCTAGCTGCTCAATAGAACTTGAATTTTGTAAGTAGCCTCTAATATGAGCTGGTATTTCTTCAGGCTTAAGAAGATATTTTGCAGAGTCTGAAGTAACGTCTTCTGGTGAAGCAGAGAAAGTCCAGTATTTATCACCTCGACCAAAAGCACCACCATATTGACCGACTGCTGGGCCTTGGCTTACATGTTCTAATTCATGTCGAATTGAATTCGCTATTTCATTTCTTAGGGATCCAAGCATCTGTTCTGGAAAATTTGAGATTGTCTCTATTACAACGTGGATACCAAAGTTAGCCATTCCCGTAGTTGATTTATCAGAAGCTGAAACATTGAATGTAAAGCTCTTATCATCCCTTGAAGCGTTCTTATCAACCTCTACAGTCACCGCTACTTGATTTCCATAATCTTCATCATAGAAATCTTCGTCAACAGTTTCTGGATCAATTGCTAAAGGGAATGAACCCGGGTAAAATTCATAGATGTCAGACCCATCTATATCCGGATCAATTATTAATTCTTCTTCGTCTAACACAGCAACAGACTGTGGGATTTGCCCTTTAAATATTTGCATCACCGTTCGGGTAATTGAATTTGAAAAAGCTTGCAATCTTTTATCCTGTGTTTTCTTTTCAAGCAGCAATCTGATATATCCTCTGACTATTGATTCAATCACTCGTTGTTGTCCGCCTGGTAAAATACAAATAGCGTTGTACGTTACATCAGGTTTTTTTGGAAATGCATCGTTATAAGCTTCGACAATGTCTTTTAGCATCGTAATATTTTTGCGGCAGTCCTCGTACACGTAGACGCTTGTATAATTGTTTAATTCCAATTGTTTGGTTAACCAAGTAGCTTTGCCTTCGGATCCAGCCGTGGCCACGACTGCCGGAACAGAAACTCCCATCGACTGAAGAAATTGTTCGACCGGCCTAGATTCAGATCTTGCGGTTACAATATAAACATTTCCGACACCGTGTTTAGTTATAGCATTTTCAAGCTCATCAACAGTATCATCAATTAAAGTACCAGAAGCTTCAGTAAATTCAGCGAAATCAAGTTCGTCACCTGGTATTGGTCTATAGCTAGCAAATTGACGGCTGTCTAAACGATCTACAGCGCCATTTTTTCTGATCACCCTAACATGGCTATTCGTATTAGCAAGGGTGTCGTCAAAATCAAATATATAAAGACTGCTCATGATGACTAATTATAAGCACAAAGATTTAATATTTACAAAATGTTATTCTTTGGAGCTTGACTTAGTAGATACTATTGGTATGCCTAAAGAAATACACTCCGAACAATTTGGAAGCTCAACTATCTTTTTTCTTTCTAATTCCAGTATTTGCTTTCTATGAAATTTAATCATATTTTTGTAGGCTTGAATCGATTCATCAATTAATTTAATTTCTTGTTCAGTCATTATTTTCTCACTTCTAGAAATTCATATTCTACATTTATACTATTGTTTTCCATAGTAAACCTCTAAATGATTGTGTGTAAGATTAACTATCTATGCAAGAGCAGTTTATTTCGTATAGAATTTTGAACATTATGATCAATCTCTTTGAAGTGTTACAAATTAAAAAATAAAAGCCCGACTTGCGCCGGGCTTTAATACATTAAAACCGAAGTTAAATGTTAGCTGTCCATAGGAAAAGCTTTATTCAAAAAATTCTGAAATGCTTTTGCTTCCTTAACGGTCATTGTAACAGTTTGACCAGGGGCTACCGATCCGACAGGCGTTGAATAACCCTTTCTATTACTGGTATCATAATCCTTTACAGAAATCGTTACAGTATTCGCACCGGTCTGGTGAGATGAATCATTAGTGGTTGCTCGAAAGTTAAAGCGTTTTGTATTTTTACTTCTATTCATGTATGTAATCTCCTTTAATGTTACATTGCTGGATTAACCCAGTGTTACTATTATAGAGCATGGTGTTGAAGTTTACAAATTTTTATTGCTTTATTTTAAATGGCCGCGGCCATCTGTAATACTTTAACTGTGGTCGTGAATATATCCTTGATCATTTAAATAAGATTCAATCTGCTTATGGGATAGAAGAAGATCTTTGGATGGATGAAATACAACAAAGTATCCTTCATTTTTAATTAGCGAACAATCCATTTGCCCAGGAATCTTTTCACCAGATTTACTAACGTACACGTATTGTGTAATTGCAGCCATCTTTCTTTCGTTTTCAGCTAGTTGCGATAGCTCACCAATTTTTGACATTAAAACCGGGTCATTAATTATGTGCGCCGGAACTCCGTTTAGCTTATTTTTATCCCAGCCTAATAGACTATGCATATAGTTATTTGCCTTTATTATTTGATGACTTGTTGTAAGGACCATCGACGGATATTGCATTTTTCCGCATAGAGCTTTTGCGCCTTCAAGAGAGTCAAATGGAGAAGAAGCTAATTGTGAGTGTCTGAGAAAACAAAGAAGATCCTGAATATCTGCTTGCTGTTTTTTTCTTAACGCCTCTAACGCACCTGACATTTCAAGTTGGATCTTGTTGTGTAATAGTGACTCGCTCATCATTAAAACCCAGCAAGAAAAACCAATAAATGCAACTCCCAAGATTGGGTTTGAGCTTGCTAACATTAAAACCAATCCAGTTAATAAACATGTCAGACTTATTGTTTGCGTCCATTCTCTAGGGATGTTTGTCATATTTAATCTCGCAGGAATATATATGGTGGAGTCGGCGGGAGTCGAACCCGCGTCCGCAATAGTCTTAGTTTGAGTCATTCACAAGCTTGTCTGTTTATTTCTCCAATCAGCAGGATATCCACAATTTTTCCCATACTCCTGTGTGGTACCAGAGTCCTCCACCTGAAACAGCAGTAAGAAAACTTACAAGGCCAGGGGACACTTCATTTTGTCATTTTATTTCTCGGCAGCTCCAACTGCTAAAGTCTCTCTTGGATAGATGGTTTGAGACGACCACCCGATTAAGCCGCTAAGCGAGCAGATTCGAAGTGCGAATTATTATTTGCAATTATTGTTTTTGAACTTTTAAGGATGTATCTTTCCTGCTTGCACTCTCTC
>MDTB01003988.1_pt1 | contig 22551 bp, 25 predicted proteins | sample 811161 | NCBI WGS metagenome assembly MDTB01 (sample SAMN05326650, study PRJNA326480) | marine metagenome | isolation source: seawater | place: Mediterranean Sea | collected 2009 | reverse complement strand
TTTTGAAGCAGCAGTAGCCATCGCGTTAATAGGACTTTTCCTCGCAAAGCGACCAATAACAATCTCAGAAACCATAATCGGGATTCCGATTAAAAATATGCAAATTAAATAAATTATGACGAAGGCTCCGCCTCCATTTTCTCCCGCCACATAAGGGAAACGCCAGATATTACCAAGTCCCACTGCTGAGCCGGAAGCAGCCAGGATAAACATTAAGCGGGATGACCACATTCCATGGATTGAGTCAGATGTCACCAAACTACTCCTCTCACTAAACTTTTTTGAAGTCAATACACCGACGATTGTCGAGTATTTATAAATACTCGACAACCCATAATTGTATACTTTACAACTTTGCTGCCTATAATTGGGATCGGGTGAGGCAAACATGACTAGAAAGAAGAACCCTAGTACGATCGCGCAAAATAAAAAAGCGAGATTCGAGTACACATTGCACGAGACCTTCGAAGCCGGAATGCAATTAGCTGGTTGGGAGGTAAAAGCTCTAAGAGATGGGAAAGCACAGTTAACAGATACATACGCTCTTTTAAAAGATGGTGAAGCATTTCTTTTAGGCTGTAACATTACCCCATTGAAAACTGCTTCAAGTCATGTGTTAGCAGATCCGAAAAGGACAAGGAAGTTACTTCTTCATAAAAAAGAACTTGCAAAACTGATTGGGGCCACAAAGGCTAAAGGCCAAACCTGTATTCCTATTGCTCTTTATTGGAAAGGCAATCTAGTTAAATGTGAAATTGCCCTTGCGACGGGCAAGAAAGCCCATGACAAACGTACTGCCATTAAAGAAAGAGAATGGAAAATAGATAGGCAGCGTATGATGAAACAGTATAATCGGTAAATTCAAGTGTAGAATATTAGAGAAACAAACACATGGGGGTGACTTGGCTTCGACGCCGGTGACGAACCCTGAGGTGCATGCCGAGAGGGTAGTGACTCTCGTAAAAAAATCTCTGCAACTATTATAGTTGCCAACGACGAAAACTACGCACTAGCTGCTTAATTTTTTCGGTTTAGACCGAAACTCCCGAAAGGGATTAGTTAAGTTAGCTTACCCTAGGGCGAATATGCCCATGTATTCAAACTAGGGGCTCGACTCATGGGACAGCTGCCAGACCCAGCTTGTGGTTAAAGCAGTTAAACTTAAAGCAAGCTCGCCCTTTAATCCCTGTTCGTTGGGCTAGTGAAGGGTTAAATAGTAGACGAACTAAGCATGTAGAGCCGAAGGCAGAGTACTGACGGACGCGGGTTCAACTCCCGCCACCTCCACCATCTTTGAAATAGAACCGCTAGTTTCTGTAAACTGAATTAAAGATAATAGGCAATTAGGATTCCTGAGTCCCAAATGCATTAAGCTCCTTTCCGAGTGAAAAAATGTCGAAAGTAGACATTGTCGCATTTGTTATCAGATTGACCGTCAACCACAAAGAGCCTCAAGAAGGCGAGGCTACGACTTAGATTTTCAATAAACGTAATCTAGTAACTGAGGCTTTACTTGCTCAAATAGGATGAGAGAACAACGTTATCACAACAAAGGGATATGACCACTATCGCTAATTTAGAATTGCTCGAAACGTATTATGAAGTAATTAGCAGGAAGCTTCTTGACAAATTTTCAATGGGTTATACTAAGGAGACCAATTCGGGGGTATTTGTACCTTCATCACTCAACATAATCCACCAAGCATTCATTCACCTTATCGATACAGGGGTCATCGATAAAAATAAACCTTTCCTTGATGCAGGATGCGGTGATGGAAGGATTGTCGCGCTCGCCTCTTCATTGGGTATACCTGCATGGGGACTTGAATCTGACGAAGAACTTGTTGCTCTGGCTAAACATAATCTCATCAATCTCAAGGCATTGGGGGTGATTAAAGAAAGTGCTGCAATTATACACCGTGGGAATTTCTGTGATGATAAGTCCTATACTAATATGGATCACCAGTTCAGTGATTTTGGTACGATCTACAACTATGATAACAATGCTGGTCTTTTGGCCAGCAAGATTGCAAAAGAAGCTAAGCCTAAAACCGTATACCTTTTATACTCTGGAGATGAAATCAAAGAAGAATTTAGAGGTCTAATTTTTATGTACGATTTAGACCTCGTGAGTAACTCAATCAATACCAGCGCTGCACTCGAAATTCCTCAGGGATTCGTAAGGGTATATGCAAAAGAGTGAATATGTAAAGGCGAAAGCATAGAGTACTTGATTTAGCGCTTCGAAGGAGGCAGCCTTGTTTAAATTACAAAAAAAGAGAAAATATATGAAAAATCTCCTAGCATTTCTGTTCATTCTTATACCATTATCAGTGGGCGCAGAATCGACAAGTGGAACCGTAGAAAGTATTTCCACAGAGTACGGAAACTTGGAGACCTCGATAACATTGGAGACTCTGGGTTCTCTTGGTATAAAAATCAACGATCACTTTGTAATGGACTACAAGGATACGAAAATACCCGTATACTTTGGGAAAACTTACTCTGATGTAGAACCAGGAGGCTGGGTTTCATTCATAAATTGGGAAAACAAACTACGGATCGCTAGAAATCAAAAAAATGCTGCTGAAACTCTAAGTGCAGAGGTTGGGAATACTTTTAAAATCTCGAAACAGACGCATGATTAGTTATCAGCTAGCTAGAAAGCTGACTTGATGAACAAACCAAACCTAGCGGTGGTACTGCTTAATCTGGGGACACCAGATAAACCAAGTACTACTGCGATCCGACGTTATCTAGCAGAATTCCTCTCAGACCCAAGAGTAGTCGATCTTCCAAGGTGGATTTGGCTCCCGATACTATACCTAGTAATTCTGAATATACGTCCACCAAAACTCGTAGAAAAATATCAGGCAATTTGGGGTTCTAAAGGTGCACCGCTTAGAGAGTATACTGAAGCGCTTGCTGAGTTGACCGAAGGAAAGATACAAAAATCTCTAAAATCTGAAGAAGTCCTTGTCAGAGCAGCGATGACCTATGGATCCCCTACTATTCAGGATGTCATTCATGACGTCGAAAGATTGGGGGTGAAACGTTTTTTATTTTTACCGCTTTTCCCCCAGTACTCAAGCGCAACAGTCGGCGCATGCTTCGATAAGGTAGCAAGCGCTTTTAGGGATAGAGTTACCGTTCCTCCCTCCAGATTCTTATCAGGCTACCACGACAACGTTGGGTATATTAGCGCTCTGTGCCGTTCTATCAAAAATTATTCGCAAGATAAGTTCGCAAAGACTCTTTTGTTATTTTCATTCCATGGGATACCACAGTCACAAAACTCTCGTGGAGACCCCTACCAATCACAATGTCAAAAAACAGCCAAACTTGTAGCCCGCGAGCTTAAACTCCAAGATCACCAATGGATGCTCACGTTTCAGTCCCGGTTCGGCCCAGCGCCCTGGCTCAAGCCATATACCGATGAAACACTAGCTAACTTGCCAAGCCAGGGAATTCTCAAAGTCTTGGTTGTTTGCCCGGGATTTGCCACTGATTGTCTTGAAACACTTGAGGAAATAGGCATTGAAAACCGAGAAATATTTCTTAAGGCGGGCGGAGAGGCTTTCCAATATATACCCGCACTGAACGCCTCTCAAGATCATGTAAATCTGATTCGAGATTTGGTGCTAACCCATCTCTATCCAATGGAACAACCGCAAGAAACTTAATCCTCGCGTGAACACAAGACTTTAATGGGCAGGATCAGAAACGATAAACTGACCTTTTCCCTTGTCAATAGCCGAATGGAGGGCAGTCTTCGCTCGACTTAGCAGTACTTCGGGTGTGTCTCCTCGATAATAACTTGCGATACCGCCTGTGTTAGTAGCAGTAGCATACTGCTTCTTTACTAAGCGCAAGTGACTAATCGACTTACTAATCCGCTTGAATACTAGTGCTGAATCTTTCTCAGAGGTATCCGACAGAATCAAGCCAAACTTGTCTGCACCTAAACGAGCGATTGTATCTGTGCTACGTAATACTTTATTAACAGCCCCCACATAAAGCTTGAGTGCCCTATTTCCCTGAGACAGTCCATACTGATCAAGGACATCGATAAACTGATCACAGCGGATAATAGCCACCGTGAAAACGTAATCCCCTCTATCACTCATTTCAATAGACTCTCTCAAAACATCGAGAAAATAGCTCTGGTTATAACAACCTGTTAGGGCATCCAAGTGCACCAATGTGGATAATCGTTGTTTTAATACTAAAAGTTCGCTGTCCCTAAACAGTACTTGATGATTAGCCGCCTTGACTTCCCGTCTTAGCGATTTGAGGGAAGAATAAATTATTAGATTTGGCGCGATCGCCAATAACAACATTGCCAAAGCAAGAACTAGCCACTGGTTTAAATCTAGATCTCTTAAAAAAAAAAGAACTAGGGAATACAAAACAACAGAGTTGATTGTTAATAGGAAGAAAACTCTTGTCTTATCCATCGTTTAAGCAAATCTACTTGGAGGTCTGAGGACGTTACTATAATTTAACACGGCGCATTAATTTGGTTTAGCCTGGATATCATTAATTTAATAGTACCGAAATTACGTAAGGCAGGATATTAAGGAAACTTTTGATTAGCAAATATATCTGGAACAAAACGGGAAACAACAAACAGTAATTCGCTCGCTAATTCCTGCCCTGAATACTTAGTTCCAATACAATATTACTTCATATTCAAAAATAGTCAGTTCTTCAAAAACTTTATTTCGCACCCTTTTGGGAGGATATAAGCTACCGAAGCCTTACGTGAGAACTGATAAGAGAGAACAATTGTTGAAGCATCCTAAAGGTTAAACCCCAAATAATTTGTTTATCTAAGGTATAACCAGGGAAATACTGGAGCGTACCATTTCTTTTCACTTCCTTATTAACAAGCGATGTCCCGATAATCATGTGATCGAGAGGTCCCCACAATATCTCAGCGACCTCGTGATTTTTATGGAGAACACAGTCCTTATCACGGAGACTATAAACAAACGGAGTTATCAAAATAGCTTCGGACTGCCTGCGATTTAATTCAATGGTATCTAACTCCCCAAGAAAACAGGAAGAATGACTCAAAGTGAGGCCTATCTCTTCGAATGTTTCTCGTTCAGCAGTTTCCCTTAAACTCAAATCGACGTTATTCTTGTGGCCTCCAGGAAACGCCATATCTCCCGACCAAGGATCACCCTTTCTTACAGAACGCAGAATAAAAAGTGCCTCCATAAAGTCGTTGTTAGATCGAATTATAATAGCAACAGCAGCTTGCCGAGCTAGTGCGTGTGATGTTGGTCTTTGAGGGGTATGCTGCGCTAAAGCATTTTTGATTTCCCTCAAGGACAACTTTTTAGGGGCCACCGCGAGTTTCTCCAGGATAAAGAAATTTATTAGGGCAGAGAACTAAGACTAGTCAAAACTAAAAAAATCAGAGTATCTTAGTTTCCAACTAACAAAGGGTTGCAGGCTCACACAGATCATTGCATTCGTCTATATAAAATCTTCTTTAGGTATAACAAAAATCGATGAACATTTACGAAAATCTTTTGTATCGCTATGGTAATATCAAAATTAAATACCGAAAAATATGACAAAGCAAACCAATTATCCCTTCGAGACGTCTCTAAAGCGACTTGAGGAGCTCGTCGATGAGATGGAAAACGGTGAACTTTCTTTAGAAGCTTCGTTAAAAACGTTTGAGGAAGGTATCAGGCTGACAAGGGAATGCCAACAAGCGTTAAAAGAAGCGGAGCAAAAAGTTTCATTACTCGTGGAAAAGAATGGCGAACAACCTTACGAAACAAATTGATACTCTACGACAGCGTTCCAACAGCCAGTTACTTCGGCACCTAAAACAACTTTCGGCACCAAAACTACTCGAAGAAGCAATACACTACAGTATCCTTGGAGGGGGTAAGCGTGTTCGTCCTATCCTAACCTATCTTGTGACGAACATACTGGGAGCAAGTATTAATCTCGCGGATAAGCCTGCAGTAGCGATAGAGCTTATTCATAACTACTCGTTAATTCATGATGATCTGCCGGCTATGGACGATGATGATATGAGACGAGGTGAACTCAGTTGTCATAAAAAGTTTAATGAGCCTATAGCTATTTTAGCAGGGGATGCGATTCAAGCATTCGCTTTTGAAGTTCTCGCAAAAGCCAATGACCTGTCTTATTCGACCAGGATTGCGCTTATTTCAGAGTTAGCTTCAGGAATTGGTGGAAACGGAATGGTAGGAGGACAAGTACTGGATCTCTCCTACGAAAAAAAGGATGTTGAATTGGAAAAAATTGCTTATATGCATTCGCTTAAGACCGGCTCACTAATAAGATCCAGTATCAGGATGGGAGGATTAATTGCGGGTGCAGACCCATCAACACTGTCACTACTATCTGACTTTGGAAATACTTTGGGGCTAATTTTTCAAATCCGAGACGATATCTTAGATGTGACTGGTGATAAAGCACAAATTGGTAAACCCAAAGGGTCAGATAAAAAGAAGGGAAAGGCTACTTACGTTACTATTCTTGGTGAAAAAGAAGCAACTCGAAGACTGCACGAACAGTATACCATCGCAAGGAAGTTGACTGCTGAATTAGGTCCGGATGGTGCAGTTCTCGGAGAACTTTCTTTTTTTATAGCCACAAGAAAGCATTAGGCCTAATGAGGAATTAATAATGGTAAAATTTGGCCAATAGACAGAGATTAGCGGGCATGTTCCAAACCATACCAATAGAAAGACCGAGCACTCCATTATTGGACTCGATACAAAGTCCCCTGGATATTCGAGCCCTTGAGGAAAAAACACTTCATCAATTGTCAAACGAATTACGGCATTTCTTGATTTATATTGTTGGAAGAACGGGAGGGCATTTCGGGGCAGGCCTTGGCGTAGTTGAATTAACTGTGGCTCTCCATTACGCCTTCAATACGCCCGACGATCAGATAGTTTGGGATGTTGGTCACCAGGCCTATCCACATAAAATATTGACAGGGCGCCGCGATCAAATGCACACATTACGAAAACCAGATGGAATCGCGCCTTTCCCTGTTCGCGAGGAGAGCCAGTACGATACTTTTGGAGTGGGTCACTCCTCAACCTCCATTAGCGCTGCACTAGGGATGGCAATAGCGAGCAAGATGCAAGAAAAAAAGAATCGAACAATCGCTGTTATTGGCGATGGTGCTATGACTGCAGGTCTAGCATTTGAAGCACTAAACCACGTTACCGATACGGAAGCAGATCTTCTAGTAATACTAAATGATAATGCCATGTCTATTTCCCATAACGTTGGGGGTCTATCAAAATATTTCGCTCGTATACTTAGCAGTCGTTTATACCTGTCAATGAGAGAGGGTAGCAAAAAAATTCTAAGCCGAATCCCACACGCATGGGAGTTTGCCAGAAAGACAGAAGAGCATATGAAAGGTATGATCGTCCCTGGGACGTTATTTGAAGAGCTCGGCTTCAATTATATGGGGCCAATTGATGGACACGATTTAATGGGCCTCATAAAAACTCTTAACAATATCAAAGACCTTAAAGGCCCCCAGTTTCTCCACATTGTTACTAAAAAAGGGAAAGGTTATGGCCCTGCAGAGGCCTCTCCCGTAGGATCTCATAGTCTCTCAAAAATAGAACAAAAAAATCTAAAGCAAGCTCAGAAGCCAACGTATTCGAATATTTTTAGTGATTGGATATGCGAAATGGCAACCAAAGACGAGATGCTAGTTGGTATAACCCCAGCAATGCGCGAGGGATCTGACCTTATAGCATTCTCTGAGCAATTTCCAGAACGATACTTCGACGTTGCTATAGCAGAACAGCATGCAGTTACATTGGCAGCTGGCTTGGCTGCACAAGGAGCAAAACCGGTAGTTGCCATTTACTCGACGTTCCTGCAGCGCGCCTATGACCAAGTCATTCATGACATTGCGATACAAAATCTAAACGTCCTATTTGCGATAGACCGAGCTGGTTTATTAGAAGATGGACCCACTCATTCTGGCGTTTTCGATTTATCATTTATGAGATGTGTCCCAAATCTGATCATAATGACGCCCTCTAACGAGAATGAAGCGAAACAAATGCTTTACACAGGATATCTCTATGATGGTCCTGCTTCTGTGCGCTACCCTAGGGGATCTGGCCCTGGCCAGCCAACTGAAGCGACAATGAAAAAACTACCTATAGGTAAATCTAGGGTAATTAAAACGGGAACCAAAGTAGCAATCCTGGCTTTCGGAAGTATGGTCCAAGCTGCAAAAATGGCTTCAGAAAAGCTAAATGCAAGTTTAGTAGATATGCGGTTTGTTAAACCTCTAGACATAGAAATAATCCTGGAGATGGCAACCCAACATGACTTACTTGTGACTATAGAGGAAAATGTTATCGCAGGCGGAGCGGGATCTGCGGTGAATGAGGTAATTCACAACCACCAAATTAACGTGGAAGTACTCAATCTTGGTGTGCCCGACAGCTTTATTAGACAAGACAAGCCTACAAGCATGCTTCAGGAGTGCCTATTAGACGACGAGGGTATTCTAGACGCTATCGAGAGGCGCTTAACTCAATTGACGGCTGAAGCTGCTGGTCACAACTAATTTTGATCATATTTAACTAAGTTTTGATTTGTTACCGAACAGATGCCCTAACTTGCCCGCTTTTGTTGCCAAGTATCTGGCATTATGATCATTTTGTCCCGTTTCTATTGGAACTCTTTGAGGAATCTCAATACCAAGCTTCTCCAAAGCTTTGACCTTTAATGGATTATTTGTCATGAGACAAATCTTGGATATCTCAAGATGGCGAAACATATTCTTACACATCGTATAGTCTCGAAGATCAGCGTCAAAACCAAGACGCTCATTCGCCTCTACCGTGTCAGCTCCTTTATCCTGAAGTTCATATGCCCGAATCTTGTTAACAAGACCGATTCCTCGGCCCTCCTGTCGAAGATAAAGTATAACCCCAGCGCCCGCCTCAGAAATTCTAGACATAGCTAGTTCAAGTTGGGAACCACAGTCACATCGCATACTAAACAAAGAATCCCCAGTAAGACATTCAGAGTGAACTCGACATAGAACATTGTCTTTTCCACGAGTCTCTCCAAGGACGAGGGCAACATGTTCTTTCCCCGTCTCAGGATCCTCAAAAATATGCATAGTAAACTCAGCATGCTTCGTTGGCAGCTTACAAGATGCGACATAAACGACTGGCATAATCTCTCCTTACGCGCTTACCAATTCTAGCAGTGCTTAGAACTTTGCACTACATTACCTTAACGTTATAACTCTAGTTGATGGAGTGCGGCCCTAACACTGACCAATTTCCGCAGTCTAAAGCACTAGAAATATCAACATCAAAAATTTCAATTCCTAAAAACAGAGTACGCGAGCCGCTCAGCTCTAATAACTATTTTGGTACGAAATTTGTTATTCCATTAGCTAATAATAGTTGTAAGGTGATTAAAGTAAGGAGGCCTGCGGCAACGTCATCCAACATAATTCCAACTCCGCCTTTTACTTTTCTGTCTAAAAGGCTAATCGGCCAAGGCTTTAAAATATCAAACAGGCGAAATATTAAAAATGCTAAAACGATAAAGTACCATTTACTAGGAATCAAAAGCAACGCTATCCACATCCCGACAAACTCATCCCAGACGATTATGCTAGGGTCTTTAATCTTCATCCTTTGAGCAGTTTCGCCACATACGTAAATACCTAATAAAAATGCAACGACGAGATTAATGATATACATCCAAAAAGGCAGCAGACTTAGCGGCAGATAAAAAATGAGGGCTAGAAAAGACCCAGAGGTTCCTGGAGCTATCTTGACTAAACCACTACCGAAACCGAGTGCTAGGCAATAAATAGGATCACTAACCGTTTCCCAAAAAGTTGGGTTGTTAGAAATGATTGTACCCCTTAATCTCTGCGGCAATCTTTGTCTTACCTTTAATAAGAGAAATCCCCCTCTTTTCGACAGTACATCCAACCTGAGAAATACGGATCTTTTTTACTATTGCCAACTCCAAAACAGACTCTACAAAAGCGAAGGGAACAGAAAAGCATAGTTCGTAATCATCGCCCCCATATAACGCAAAATCTAATGCCCGGCTACCAGCGTAAGAGCGCAGAGCCTTGCCTAAAAAGATATGCCTACTTTCTATTTCTGCGCCGACATTACTATCATCACAAAGGTGGCTTAAATCGGCTAAAAATCCATCTGAAATATCGATGCACGCTGAGGCGTACCTTCTCAATTCCTGCGCAAACTCTATTTGTGGAGAGGGGCTTAGATACGCGGCTTTGAGAGACTCATATGCTTTTAATCCTTCTTCAACCACTTTAAGACCTGCTGCTGCCTTCCCAAGTTCGCCTGTAACGAAGATCGCTTCACCAACTTGAGCACTACTACGAAGCAGCGACGCTCCTCTTGGAACGGTTCCTAGTACCGTAATCGTAACAGATAACGGTCCTTTAGCCATATTTCCGCCTACCAACATTATTCGATAAATTTTCGAAAGTTCCGATAACCTATTTGCGAAACCAGAAAGCCAGCTATCGACTACTTCTGGAATAGAAAGGGACAAAAGGAAGCCAACAGGTGATGCTCCCATCGCAGCCAGATCACTTAAGTTTGCTACCAATGATCTGTGTGCAACAATTTCGCCCGAACAAGCCAAGGGAAAATGAACTCCAGATATGAGTGTATCGGTCGAAGTACAAAGCTCATTATCGATTGGCACATTGAGCACGGCACAATCATCTCCAGTTCCTACTGCAACCAAACTATGTTGAAATCCAATACCAGAAAAATACTTATCGATTATTGAAAATTCATCCATGTTAGCAATTACTTCCGCGACAGACCTTTAACGCATCCAAAATTGAATTTACATAACGATAGCTTTCCGAAGCCCCAAACTCTTTTGCGAGCCCAATGCCTTCGGCGATAACGACGCGGAAAGGCACATCTGAACTCCTTGCCATTTCATAGCTACCAATTAAAAGGATTGCCCTTTCAACTGGATCTATTTCACAAATCGGTCGATCTAAAAGGGGTTCAATTGCTTTTAAGAGCGAATTTTCCTCTTTATTAATATTCGTTAACAGCTCCTTGAAGTAATCTATATCAGCATTACCAAGATAATCTCCCTCCAAGAATTGCTTGAGAACTATATCTACCCCGTAACCCGTAATTTGTATTTGATACAGACCCTGCATGGCGAGCCTCCTCGCCTGTCGCCTTGGATTACTCAAGAGCCCTCAACAAACTTACCATTTCAAGAGCAGTCATAGCTGCATCTGACCCCTTGTTACCACTCTTCGAACCTGCTCGCTCAATTGCCTCTTCTATCGTGTTTGTGGTTAGGACACCAAAAATAACGGGTATATCTTCGTCGAGAGAGATACGCGCAAGTCCACTTGCGCATTGGCTAGCTACATAATCGAAGTGTGGAGTAGCTCCTCGGATAACCGCGCCAAGGGAGATAATTGCATCATACTCTCGTTGACGCGCAACTCGCCTTGCCACCAAAGGTAGCTCAAAGGCACCAGGGACTTTAAATATCGAAAGATTTGATAAGGGAACCCCATGTCGCGTTAAGGTTTCCAAGGCTCCCTGCTGCAGACCATCCACAATAAACTCATTGAATCGAGCTACCACAATAGCGAACCTAGCCGTATTGGCCGAATAATCTCCTTCAGTTATTTTCTTCATTTAACTTTCTCATCAATTAACTTGTACTGCTAATACACGCAGGTCATCGCCAACCATACGTACGTCCTTGATCTTTAGCCTAGACAGATCATTCATATTATCAATTTCTAAAAGTTTCAGTAATGACTTTGCGTTATTACCCATCAAACTAGGCGCTATATAAAAAATTAGCTCATCAAAAAGCTTTTCTTGTACCACTGAGCCGGAAAGCGTTGCCCCACATTCGAACAAAACCTCATTACACTCCGAATGGGCTAAAGACGTTAAAAAATCGTCTAACTTAATCCTTCCATCTCGATTTGGGTCGATCTGTAGAGTTCGCATACTTGTTTTTATTGGTAGACAACTTACTAATATGGAATTTTTGTCTGACGCTAAGCCTAGACTTTTTGAAATACGTCCGTTCGAATCCAGAATATAAATTGATTTCTCAAGTTCACTCGCCAACTTTGCATACTCGTGGTCTAATTCTTCTAATCGGACTTTGAGTGAGGGATTGTCATCAATAACTGTTTGAACACCCGTCACAATAGCTGAACTTCTTGCTCTCAATCGCTGCACATCTCTTCGCGCGTGTTCTCCAGTGATCCAGCGACTTTCACCGTTAGCTAGAGCAGTCTTTCCATCCAGACTCATTGCCAATTTTACCCTCACATAAGGCATTCCTGTCTCATGTCGTTTAACATGTCCGGGATTAAGCGCGCGCGCTGACTTCTCCAGTAAAGGCGTTGTAACCTGAATACCTGCTTCCTGAAGGATTTTAAAACCTGCACCGGCATTTCTCGGATCAGGATCCTTCATAGCACTTACTACCCGTTTTACACCCGCTTCTACTAACGCAGACGCACAAGAAGGAGTCTTCCCTTCAAAACTGCAGGGCTCAAGCGTAACGTAAGCAGTACAGCCCTTGGCTTGATCCCCTGCAATTCTAAGGGCCATGGCTTCGGCATGCTCCCCTCCGGCACGAAGATGGTAACCTTCGCTAATAATCCTACCTCTCTTAGCGAGCACACATCCCACTCTCGGATTTGGGTGTGTAGTGTAAATACCCTTAGCGGCTATTCTCAACGCCCTAGATAAATATTCGGTATCAACTTTTTTTACTCTTTCCACTCTTTTTTCCCATCTTTTCAATTTCTCTTCGAAATTCGTTCACATCCTGAAAACTTCGATAGACAGACGCAAATCTTACATAGGCTACTTCATCTAAATCTCTTAGTGCTTCCATTACCAATTCACCTACTGCGCGTGTTTGTACCTCTCTTTCTCCCATCGCTCTGAGCTGATATTTTATTTTGTTTAGTGTTAACTCTATCTGCTCTAGACTCACTGGCCGTTTCTCTAATGCTCGTTGAAGCCCATTCCTCAACTTATCTTCATCAAATGGCTGCCGATTCCCATCATTCTTAATGACACGAGGCAACAACAGCTCAGGAACTTCAAATGTGGTAAATCTCTCACCGCAACTTTGGCACTCTCTACGACGTCGAACCTGCCCGCCATCAGATATAAGTCGAGAGTCGATAACCTTTGTTTCAATATCACTGCAAAAGGGACAATGCAAAGTTACTCACCAATCTTTGATATTCTCGAAAACAATTGAATTCTACTTGATATAAAATACCGATACATTCAAAAGTGGAGAAGTACTTCGATTTAACATTTTAATAATAAGTCATGGTATGTCTGCAAAAAAATTCAAGGATAGAAAGATCCAGGAGAGGGGGCTTTTAACTTTCAAAGCCAAAACACTAACTAAATCCGAGAAGGGTCTAAAAACATAACCAAAGAAAAAATTTCGAAATATAAAACCTTAAAAATCGGCAGCCTCTAAAGCCTCTTTTAAGGTGGAAACACCGATAACCTCAATACCCGAAACCACGTTATGAGTTGTATTTGCAAACGGCACGATCGCTTTCTTGAATCCATGCTTCTGTGCTTCTTTAATCCTCTCCTGTCCATTTGGCACTGGCCTTATCTCCCCTGACAAACCAATCTCACCAAAGACGATAAGATCTCTTGCAAGGCTGCGATCGCGTAAGCTAGAGACCACAGCGAAAATTAATGCAAGATCACTACTGGTTTCATTGATTCGGACACCCCCAACGGCATTAACAAAAACATCCTGATCTGAAACATGTAATCCACCATGTCGGTGAAGAACTGCGAGTAACATTGCCAATCGATTCAGTTCAAAACCAACGCTTACCCGCCTCGGATTACCTAATACCGAGTCATCTACAAGAGCTTGGGCTTCCACGAGCAATGGTCTAGTTCCCTCGAAGACCACCATAACTACGCTACCGGGTGATATTTGATCACCTCTCGATAGGAATATAGCGGATGGATTGGATACCTCTCGCATACCATCGGTTGTCATAGCAAAAATACCCACCTCGTTTACAGCCCCGTAGCGATTTTTACTGCTACGAAGTGTTCGGTATCGACTATCATATTGCTCATCAAACATTATGAAGGTGTCAATCATATGTTCCAGTATACGAGGTCCGGCGAGATTACCATCCTTCGTGACATGACCAACCATAAAAAGTATGGTGCTGCTTTGTTTAGCATACCGTATTAGTGCAGCAGCCGACTCTCGCACCTGAGAGACACTCCCAGGTGCGGAGTCTGTTAAACTTGTGTGCATCGCCTGAATTGAATCGATAACACATATCGAGGGCTTAGCTTTAGACCAAGAACTCAAAATTATTTCAATGTTTGTTTCAGCCATTACCATTATATTATCTGTATTGAGCCTTAAACGCTGAGCACGAGCAGCAACCTGAGAGAGACTTTCCTCTCCAGTTACGTACAACATCACGCTTTCAGTAAATACGCGACAGAGCACTTGGAGTAGTAAAGTACTTTTTCCTGCACCCGGATTACCACTAATCAGAACAGCAGACCCGGCTACCATCCCTCCACCTAGGACTCTGTCAAGTTCTCCTAAACCTGAAGATAATCGCTCCTGGTCTTCACTCGTGATCTGACTTAGTACTTTTAAGCCAGAGTTTTCGCCGGCATAGGTCAGTGAATTATTCACACGGAGTTGACTAAGAGTATTCCAAGCCCCGCACCCATTACACTGGCCTTGCCACTTAGCATATCTAGCATCACAATCTGCACAAACAAAGACTAATTTTTCCTTCGGCACTAAAAGTAATTCCTACGAACCCTATTTCCAACACCACACATCAAAGTATAGGGAATCGTATTCGACCTGCTAGCAACTTCCTCTATCCGCAAGACACTTCCCCACAATTCTAGGGTCTCGCCAACTGTGACTGAGTCACTGTCTTCTAATTCCACACAAATCATGTCCATAGAAATTCTACCCACGATTTTTCTTCTGAGACCACCCAATATTACTATTCCATTTAAAATTTCTCTGGGGTAACCATCTGCATAACCAACCCCAAGCACAGCCACGCGAGTATCTTTGTCCGCTATCCAAGTTCGGCCATAACCAACGGACTGCGAAGCATGAATTTTATTTATTGCTATAACCGGTGCTGAAAACGTCATCGCCGATTTAAGTTGAGGGATTGATCGATCATAAGGAGAGCCACCATATAGCATGATTCCGGGACGGACCCAGTCTAAGTGTGAATCTGGAAAACTTAAAATTCCTGCTGAGTTTGCGATACTCAGGGGCAAACTAAACTTTTTTGTTTCGGAGACGAAAGTTTCTACTTGATTATCGGTAAAAGCCTTATCTGAATCCGCGCTTGCCAAGTGACTCATGACACCCACGACATTACGAGCTTTTAGTTTTAGTAGAACCTCATCGAGTAAAGATATGGGAAACCCCAGTCGATTCATTCCTGTGGTCGCTTTAACCCATACTCTCCCCGTGAACCGTTGGGTATTTAGTAGATCAATTTGATGTTTTGAGTGTACAACCAAATCTAATCGTAATTTAGTAGTAAGTTGCAATTCACTTGCATCAAGAATCCCTTCCAAAATTACTATTGGCGCTTCTATACCTCCGCGACGCAACTCTGCAGCCTCATCAAGTCGGGCAACACCAAAGCTGTCCGCACCCTTAAGAGAGCGCGCTACATGGATGGCACCATGACCATAGGCATCCGCTTTAACAATGGCCATTACACGACTTTTCGGGGCCTTCGCGTGAACAATAGAGAGGTTATGCTCAATTGCACTTAAGTTTACATTAGCACTTATCACGGTGTTCACTAGCGACTCCGTCTGCAAACTATATAAAATATTAATCGCACGTTGTCTTCAGTACGAATCGTCATAACCCTGAGCTAGATCTTCGAACTTAGTATAGCGGCCAATAAAAGCAAGTTTTGCTTTTCCAATTGGACCATTCCGTTGTTTCAAAATGATTATTTCTGCGACACCTTTCTCTGCATCATCGTGATAGACCTCATCGCGATAAATCGCCATAATCACGTCGGCATCCTGTTCGATCGCGCCCGATTCTCTCAAATCTGACATAACAGGCCTCTTATCAGGACGTTGTTCGACACTTCGATTAAGCTGTGACCCCGCGACTAGCGGACAATCAAACTCCTTTGCAATGGCTTTAAGGGATCTTGAAATCTCGGAAATTTCTCCCGCACGATTTTCTACAGTTCCAGCAACTTGCATAAGCTGCAAATAATCAATAAGTATCATGCCTAAGTTACCATGTTCTCTGGCTACTCGACGGGCACGGGCACGAATCTCATTAGTAGTTAGGGCAGCTGTATCGTCAACGAATAAAGGACAGTCACTGAGCAAGGTCACCGCAGAAGTAAGTCGCGGCCAGTCATCATCACCCAACTGACCCGACCTAATCTTTGACTGATCAATGCTACCCAAAGAGGAAAGCATTCTTAAAATGAGCGAGTCTGCTGGCATTTCCATACTGAAAACTAGCACCGGCTTACCTTCAGAAATTACAGCCTTCTCGGCCATATTCATCATGAAAGAAGTTTTCCCCATTGAAGGTCTTCCTGCTACAACAATGAGATCAGCTTTTTGTAATCCAGAAGTGAACTCATCGATATCACGGAAACCGGTACTTGTCCCAGTTAGAGCCCCTTTGCTCTCATAAAGCTCATCTATTCTTGTAACAGCTTTCTTAAGAAGAGGGTTTATCGATTGAGGGCCGCCTGTATTTGGGCGCTCATCTCCAATCTTAAATACCTTTGATTCAGCTTCATTAATCAGTGTTGCGCTGTCCCGACCCTGAGTATTAAATCCACTGTCTGCTATCTCATTTGCTGCTGCGATTAATTTCCTAACTATGGCTCGCTCTTGAACGATTCCAGCGTAAGCGCGAATATTAGACGCTGTTGGGGTATTTGAGGCCAACTCAGAGATATATGATAAGCCGCCCAAGCCTTGAAGCTCATTAACTTCTTCTAAAGCATCGGAAACGGTGATCACGTCAATTGGTTTGTTTTGCTCTGACAGGGCTTGCATACAACGAAAAATGTTACGATGGTGTCCTAAATAGAAATCGTCCGGACTAATAATGCCTGCAATGGCATCCCAAGCTGCATCATCAAGAAGCAGCCCTCCCAGCACAGAAGATTCCGCCTCAATAGAGTGAGGCGGAACTTTTAAGAATGTTGTGGTGTCGTCTGGAGCAGTGGCCACGCCAAAAACCGGAAAAACTAGGAATGATAGACTAAATCATCAGAATGAGATTGAACACTTTTTTTTTATCTCAACTCTCTGCAACGATTGTTAATTGGATAATCGCTTCTACTTCTGTATGTAAGTGGATATCAATCTCAAAACTACCCACTTCCCGAATTGGTCCCTCGGGCATGCGAACCTCACTTTTCTCAAGAGCTACACCGCGTGCCGTCATCGCCTCAGCTATATCACGTCCAGAGATAGAGCCAAAAAGCTTCCCTTCCTCCCCCGCCTTCATAGTAATTGTCAGCTCTGTGGAGCGTAGTGATTTGGCTCTTTCTTCCGCTGAAGTTTTTTTCTCCTTCGCTAGACGCTCCAACTCTGTCCGTCTTGATTCAAACTGCTGAACATTTTCCTTGGTTGCTGGGACAGCTTTGTGTTGGGGAATTAGATAATTTCTACCATAACCTGCCTTGACAACGACCTCTTGGCCTAAATCACCCAAATTAGCAATTTTCTCTAAAAGTATTACATGCATACCTACACCTTATTCGTTAACAGTCTTTGTCGAAAATTCAAATAACCATCCAGAAGCGCAAGGACTATTAAGACCGGATATATATACTGAAAGAAGAATATCAGCAACAGATAAAAGATTAAAATCCAAACACCGCCTACGCTGCGAAAGTCTCCTAGCCAATGTACCATAGCTAACCCAGAAACAGCCAATGGCATCGTTAAAAGCGGTATCCAGCGACTCAGGGGATCTCCAAAAAAAATGCATGCAACAGACAATAATAGTAAACCACTGACAAAAACGGGTTTCGCCCTTATTTGGTGAAATTCTGTTTTAAATTCACCAGGATTATACAACTGGCTTTGCCACCAGCGTGCTAAAATAACGATTGCAAACATTGTATATGCCTGACCCATTGCAAACACGCCTAAAAACTGCTCTTTGGCAGACTCATAATTCATCTCTACTGACAATTGCTTTTGGATTTCCATATAGAGATTCACGAATACCAGCAGGACATCAGAAGCAGTATATTGAAAGACCAGACTAGCTATCACCGATAGCAATAAGGTAGTTACCAATGTTAGCTCCCAAGAGACAGTTATTCTCAGAACATAGGCCAGTATCGCTGCACCAACAGCGACTGTAGTGGAGGACGGGTCACCTATAAAATAAACTGTTACACCCAGTGGCAGCATAGTCCATAGAAGAACGATCGCACCATCGATCGCACCTTTCCGCAGAACCACTAGACTTATAATCGACGCACTAACCCATGTAAGTAACGGAAGCACCGCACCTGCCATGCTTAATCCAATCGCGTAAGTTCGACCACGCATGGCGATTTCTGCTAAAGCACGCATTTGCGGTCGAGTTACTTGTGTGCGTCGGTGTATGGCAATAGAGAGAGAAATCTGGCTCGCTTAATAGCCTTAGCAAGTTGACGCTGGTACCGAGCTTTTGTCCCTGTGATACGACTTGGTACAATTTTCCCGGTTTCGGAAATGAACGCTTTTAACAATTCTAGGTCTTTATAATCTATCTCTTCTATTCCTTCCGCAGTAAATCGACAATATTTTCTTCTACGATAAAATCTAGACATTTTTACTCACCTGTGTCCATTGCTGAATCATCCTCAGTATCCGCTTGCTGGAGAGCCTCGCCAGGCTGATCTAGCTCATCTGTATCCGTTGGGGACGATGTATTTGGTTCATCTTCCTTCCTTTCTCGGCTCTCATTCTCAAGCTTCATAATGGGCGATTCTTCCGTATCCGCTGTTTTCCTTGCCATAATTAGGTTTCTTACAACTGCGTCATTGAATCTAAAAGCGGTATTAATTTCATCAAGGATCTCTTTCCCACATTCGATATTTAAGAGGATGTAATGTGCCTTATGAATCTTACTAATGGGGAAGGCTAACTGGCGTCTACCCCAGTCTTCTGAACGATGTATTTTTCCGCCGCCTTGCAGAATCATATTGGAGTATCTCTCAATCATCCCAGGTACTTGCTCACTTTGATCAGGATGAACTAAAAACACTATTTCGTAATGTCTCATAACAGCCCCTTCCGGTTTATGCCTTCCACAGCTTAGCAGTAAGGCAAGGAGTAAAATGGCCCACCAAGCTTTGCCAAGTACAGCAGGTCGGCAACAGCCTTAGATGGAGGGCCGCGATTTTAGAGAATTGCATCTCCAGTTGCAAGTTCACGCTGCCTTTGGATTTCATACAGACAAATTCCAGCAGCCACAGAAACATTAAAACCTAGAGAATTTTCTACCATCGGGATAGTGGCCAGGAAGTCACAGGAATCCTTTGTGATTCGCCTTAGTCCTTTATCTTCCGAGCCGAGCACAAGCACAATGTTTCCGGTCAAATCAAGCCGAGCTAGTGCGGTACTGCTCTCAAGTACAGTGCCTACAATCCAAAAGCCAGCCTCCTTTAGCAAGTTGATCGCTCGAGAGAGATTAGTTACCTGAACGTAAGGAACAATATTTGCTCCCCCAGATGCCGTCTTAGAAGCTACTGCACTAAGAGGTGCACTGTTACTTTTTGGAGCAAGGACAGCAGTTACTCCTAACGTCGCGGCGCTTCTTATACATGCTCCTAAATTTCGAGGGTCTGTCACTCCATCCAAGATAAGAAATAGTTTATTATTTCCAGGCTCGTCAATTAAATTGTCCAACGACTTTTCTTTTAGGGCCCGTGATGCAACTTGAAGAATCACCCCCTGATGATTAGGGGTAACTTTGTCCAATTGAGCCTTATCAAGGTAATCAATTTGACAGCCTAGCTTTCTTGCCTGCTTTTCTATTTCTCTTAATCTTGGTCCTCGGTTACCCGACTTAAGTATTAGGCAGGAAGACGATTGATGCTCTCTAAAAAGGTGAGTCCTCACTGCATGGATACCATGGATAAAGCCTGCTGTCATTTTCGCTTACCTTTGTGTCGGCGATGTCGAGTCTGGAAGTGCCTTTTCGCAGAAACCCTTCGAGTTAAAGGATCATGAGATATAACCTCAAAATCTATTTTTCTTTCATCAGGATTCACGCTGACAATCTTCACAGAAACATTGTCTCCAATGCCAAAAATGATTCCTGTATGCTCCCCTACTAAGCATTGTAGATCCTGATCAAAGTGATAATAATCATTAATTAGATTACTTATGTGGACCATTCCCTCTACATGAGACTCGCTCAAATGAACGAACAAACCAAAGCTTGTCACATGGGTAATGATCCCGTCTGCCGTTTTTCCTATCCCTCCGGCAATGTAATCACACTTCATCCACTCTAAGACCTCAAAAACAGCTCTCTCTGCGCGCCTTTCAGCGAATGAGCAATGCTCTGCAATAATATCCAGCCCATTAGAACTGCGACTTTGATCGATATATGGGTTCTTCCCAAAGCGTTTAACCAGATCCGTAGTCCTTGCACTGTGTATAACTGCTTTAATTAAACGGTGGGTCACTAAATCAGGGTACCTTCGTATGGGAGAGGTAAAGTGAGTGTAAATCGAAAAATTCAAACCGTAGTGCCCAGCATTTCTAAGCTCATACTTAGCCTGAGAAAGCGATCTTAAGATTGCCAACTGCAGCACTGAACCATTTAACTTTTTATTTAGTTGATTGAGCGCATCCTGCAAATCGACAGGGGATGGTAGACCCTCCGGTAATGTCACATTTAGACTATTTAAAAATTTCCGAAGACTAAATATTTTTTTCTCATCTGGACGTTCGTGCACGCGGTAAATGCCCGTTAATTTGAGCTCATCGATAAAACTGGCTGCACAAACGTTGGCGCAAAGCATACATTCTTCAATCAATTGCATCGCATCATTTCTAGTCTTCTGACGGATAGCACTTATGTTCCCGTCTGTATCGAATGTAAAATCCAGCTCAGGGGTTTCAAAATCAAGAGCACCACGCTTTTTACGCTGAACTAGAAGCTTGGCTACAAGATTTTTTGTCGAAGATAGAGACTCACCCCATGGCTTTCCGATCAAACCATCAGCCACCTGGTCATAGGTAAGACGTGCTGTCGAACAGATCAATCCCTCGTAAAATTGATATTCTGTAATACTACCAGCACTCGAAATGTGAATATCACATACTAGTACCAACCTATCCTCACCTGGTTTCAATGAACAAAGTCCATTAGATAAAGGCATGGGTAGCATAGGAATAACTGTGCCAGGAAAGTAGACTGACGTGCCTCGTTTGAAAGCATCTTTGTCTAAGGGCGAACCCTCAGTGACATAGTAAGCAACGTCAGCAATGGCAACAAGAAGTCGCCATCCATTCGCCGAGCTTTTCTCACAGTAAATGGCATCGTCGAAATCTTGCGCGTCTTCACCATCGATAGTGATAAAAGGATACTCGCGTAAATCCGCGCGGAATTCTGAACTGATTACTTGCTTATCTAGATTCACCGCAAACGAAAGGGCGTCCTTCGAAAATAGCTCAGGTATTTCGTTGTTACGCAGCGACTCCGCAATCTTCACATCAGTTGATAAGCTCTGACCCAGTACCTCTTCTATCTGGCAAGTGGCTATCAATTCAAAGCTAGGCTGCTTTGTTATTTTCGCATAAACAATAAGCCCTTCTTGCTCCAAACCTGTCTCATCAACCATTATTTTTTGTGGGATTCGGGGGTTAACACTATTCAACATCCATGTCGACTTATCGAGATACAAACGTCCCAAAACAGTTTCTGTATTATGTCGTACAACTTCTATTAGCTGACCTTGTAGACGACCTCTCCGGTCTCTCCTAAGTATACTAACCAGCCCTATATCGCCATCAAAAACACTCTGCATTTCCTGAGGAGCAAGAAAGATTTCCTCTATATCCTGATCTGGGATAAAAAGACCAGAGCCATTTGAATGACCTACTATTCGGCCTTTTATTAATTCTCTTTTACTTGGTATTCCATAGGAATTTCGGCCATCAACTGCCAGCTGTCCTTCCCTAACCATCGCCCGAAGCCTATGCTTAAGAGCTTTGCGCAGACCAATGCTATCTAGTCCCAACTCCTTCGCCAATCTTTTAAAGGCAATTGGTTCATTATGCTCCGTGATAAGTTTGAGGATAAATCGACGCGAAGGAATAGGCTGTGCATATTTCAAGGCCTCTAGTTTGTAATCCGGATCTACCAAATTTTTTTTCATAACCTCTCGATAATTGACAGATTTATAGTGCACTAGTAACC
>MDTB01104065.1_pt1 | contig 22555 bp, 28 predicted proteins | sample 811161 | NCBI WGS metagenome assembly MDTB01 (sample SAMN05326650, study PRJNA326480) | marine metagenome | isolation source: seawater | place: Mediterranean Sea | collected 2009 | reverse complement strand
TTAAATATATTCGGTATTATCTCCACAATCAAATTTGTCTTAAGCTGTTGATATTTGAACTAAAGATAATTTTGGATAATAAGTTGTTCTCAAATCAAATTCGGTATCTATTCCAATAGTAGATGTCTCAGAAAGTTCTTCATTAAAATATTCCAAATCATTTTTGTTGGACATAATTTCTAATCTTTTTTTTCTTTAACTTTCACCTAAAGAAGTTTTTTAAAAGCATTTTTTAATTTATTTATTTAAAATTTCTTCAACAAATTTGTTAAGGTTTTGATAACAAAAAAAATTGTTTATCTTAGGATCTCTTATAATGTCGCTTTTGTTATCTATGAGACAAAGATTTTTTAAGCCCGCCCTTTCACCAGAAATTATATCTGTAATATTATCTCCAGCTAGAAAAGAACTATCCAAATCTATTTCAAAATCATCCATTGCTTTTAATATCATTCCTGGTTGAGGTTTTCTAAAAAAGCATTTTTTCTTATATTTTGGAATATTTGAATCTGGATGATGAGGACAGTAATAATATTTTAAAATCTTAATTGAATAATTTCTCAACCTTTTTATCACCTCATACATTAAATTGTGAAAATCTTTTTCGGAATATAAGCCTTTGGCAATTCCACTTTGATTTGTGATTATAATTATTTTATATCCTAGATTCATTAGTGATTTCATACCCTTTATAGAATCCGGAATAAATTTAATATGCTCTATGTGACCTACGTGACCATAATCAAAATTAATAACTCCATCTCTATCTAGAAACGCTACTTTATGTTTGTCCATGAATTTTAGAAAGATATATTGAATAATCTTCAGGTATTCCGATATCAAATAATTTTGTTTTTAAATGATAGGGAGTTATTTTTAGTTTCTTTAAATGTATTGAAAAAATTTCTTTCTCAAGTGAGAAACAACTTTTTTTTGAATTTCTCACTTCAAAAATATTTTTATGAAAACTATAAATTCCCGCATTAATTATCGCCTTTCCTACATTTTTTTCTCTAAATTCAATAACTCTGCCATCTTTTACAGATAAACTCCCGAATCTATCTGCATTGTTTGCTTTGCAAACTCCCATGAGAATATCTTTTTTAGAGCTAATTTTTTTTTTCAAAAAAGCTGACCAATTTCCTTCAAGCCAAGTATCGCCGTTAATTACAGTTACTTTTTCTAACTTAAAATTATTAATACAGTTTAAAATGGCTCCTCCAGTGCCAAGGGGTTTTTTTTCTTCACAGAAAGATAATTTACTTATATGTTTTTGGTTTTTTAATGCTTGTTTAACCATTTCTGATTTATAGCCTAAAGACAAGATTACTTCTTGTGCTTGGTACTCTGATAATTTTTTTAGCAATTCATTTAGAAAAAAAGTTTTTCCCACAGGAGCAAGACATTTTGGAATATCGCCGATTGCTGGTCTAATTCTTGTCCCTAAGCCGCCTGCTAAAATAATTATTGGATACATGGCAAAAAATTAAATGATAATTTATTAAAAATGTTAATGTTCCTCAAATAAATGTTCTATATTTTTTCTTACGTCTTTTTGATAGAGTTTCCAATCAAATTTTTTAAGTATTTCATCTAAATTGTTGGCAGAAAATTTATAATAATATTTTTCAAAATTATTTATTATTTCTATCCAATCTTTTTTCGTCTCTGCTAAATAGAATATTTTTTGGGTTTCGCTGTCAAAAGCTGATAGAGCCTTTTTAGTTGTTATTGTAGGAATCTTAAGAGATAGAGAATCTATGAGTTTATTTTGAATTCCTCCTCCAGAAAAAATTGGAGCAAGATTACATACAACTTTATGACTAAAATTTTCAAGATTATCAATAAACCCATGATAGATAATGTTTTCAATACCTGATATTTCTTTAATAATTGAATTATTAAGGTCAGAACCAATGATATTTAAAACGTTTTTTTTGTCTATTAAGGGCCAAACTTCTTTGATAAGAAATTTTAAACCTTGCTCATTTGGAAGATAGTTTAATTTTCCTAAAAACATGAAATTTATGTTTTTTTCTAGAGATTTTATTTGAAAATTAGTTTTAGATCGAAAATTTGCTCCATGTCTTACTTGCAAAATATTTCCATAAGATAAAAGTGAATCTACTTCATTAGAGTTAAACATAAATACTTGATCAAATAAATTAAGATATTTTTTTTCAAAAAAATCTAATCTTGAAGACTCTATTAAATATGCAATTTTTTTAAATATATTTTTTTCAGCTTTCGAAATTGATTTATAAGATGCGGACATTTTATCTGCTAAGTCCAAGATCACTCTTGTATTTTTTTTCTTTAATTTCCTTATAGTTTTTATGGAAATTGCTCTTGGCAAAGAAAAGATGATTAGGTCATAATTTCTAGCTAAAAGATCATTTTGAAGATTTTTATGAATATAAAAAAGGTTTTGTAATGGTAATCGAAACAGGATGAGTTCTCTTATACTAAAAAAAAAATCTTTTAATCTCGTTCGATAATGAAAATAATTACAAGAATACTTTTCAAAAGGAACGGTACTATTGTCAATAATATAAATATCTAAATTAGAAAAATTATTTAAAGTTTTAGCTAAACTATCGTTTTTATTTGACAAGCCATTATCTAATTTATTAGGGGAGCGAGTGAGAATTAGAGCGGATTTTAAAATCTTTTTATTGTTTTTTTTAGACATAGTGGATTTTTAGAATACTAATTAAAAACCCAAACTTTTCTCTACTTCTCTGCATAAAGTATGACCCAAAAGAGTATGGCATTCTTGAATTCTAGGAGTTGAATCGGAGGGAATAATTAAGCTCTCTTTACAATACTTTTTTATTTTTCCTCCGTCATTACCTAAAAATCCTATAATTATTATTTTTAGTTCAATTGCTTTCAAGCAAGCTCTTATTAAATTTTTACTATTACCGCTTGTTGAATATACAATAAGTAAGTCGTTTTCATTTCCCAAAGCCTCAAGCTGCCTTGAAAAGATCTCATCAAAACTAAAATCATTGCTCCAAGCAGTTATAAACGAAGTATCCGTGGTAAGTGCTATTGCAGGTAAAGGTCGTCGATTGTTTTTACAATCTAGATTTCCAGCATACTCTGCAGCCATATGTTGTGCCTCTGCAGCACTACCTCCATTTCCACAAAAAAATAATTTTTTTTTATTCTTTATGGATTTAAAGATTAAAGCTTTACAATTATCCAGAACATTTTGGAAGTCCTTATTATCTATTTTTTCAAGTGTTGATTTTAAATCTTTGATATTTTTCTTTAACATTTTTTTTTGACATGAATTATTGTTTCGAATCCCCAAAATTCCCAAGTGCCAAGTAGATTTTTACCCATGTAACGTGAAAAGGGCTCGAGAATTAATCCTAAAAACTTTAGAATATTTGGCCTATATTGCTTAGAAATAAAATCAATTTTTAATCCATTTGAAATTAAAATATTTTTTATTATATTTAACTCTGGAGGAGAGTGTGTATGTGTTTCGTCGTCATAAAAATTTAAACACCCCTTTCTACTTGGAAAGTTAATAGTTTTTTCACTTGGAAAAGATAAATACATAACTCCATTAGGCTTTAAGACCGTAGATAAATTTTTTAAAACTTCATAGGGATTTAAACAATGTTCTAAGTTATGGCTTGATATTATAATGTCTGGATTAAGTTTTAGATCCAAAATTGCTGTAGAAAAATTATTTGGCTCTGTATTTATAATTTCGTCAGCATAACTTAACGATGATGCGTCATTATTGTAATTAGCTATGTCTAAGCCTACATAATAAAATTTTGGATTTATACTTTTAATTTTTTTAGGAGAATTATTTCCACAACCAACATCTAATAGAGAAATTTTTTTTTTATTTTTCTTTAAAAAGCTATATTTTCCTTTTGGTCTTAATAAAAGTTGAAAAAATATATTTAAAATCATTTTTAATAAGGGTGAGTTTTAATAAGGGTGGGTAAAAATTCCTACTTTTCTTTTCTATAAATTACTGCATTGTAGTTATTTGGCAAGAAGTTATTGATGCCAAAAAAATCGTAATAGCTATATTTGCTTGTAATTTGTTTATCCAGATAGTCCTCAAAATTTCCATGATCTAGCTGATAATCAATGAAAGAGCTTTCAAGATATTTTTTATCTTTGTTATTGAATTTCTTTTTTTGGTTTGTAATTAGTTCAAATAATGTTTGAATCTGACAGGAAAACTTATACAACATTGAATCTGCCTTACTTACTAAATTCTTTCTGGTTCCCGGGTTTGGTTCGTGCATGCCTATGAAAACTCCCCCCTTCTTTAATAAATTAAAAATCTTTGATTCAAAGTCATCTAATGAGTAAAGATGGTGTATAAAAGAAAAAGAAAAAATAAAATCATATCCTTCATTTACAAGTTTATTTGATGTTAAAAAATCGTCACAAATGAAACTTGCCTTGTTAGGGATTGAATTTTCCTCGTCTATTTTAGAAGATGCAATATCTATCATCTTAGGACTCAAATCTAATCCAGTATATTTTTCTAATTTAATATCTGAAAGCTCTTCAAGAAAAATCCCTGTTCCACAAGCCAATTCCAAAACTTCTTTTCCAACAAGATCTTGTTCCAAAATTTCAAGCATTTTATTGAAATACTGTTTTCGATTTTTTTTAAATCTACTATATGAAACTAAACTATCATGAGAGTCAGACAATAAATCATGAGCTATGATGTTGTCTTGGATAACTTTTTTATTTATTTCATCCATAAAAAAACTATATGCAAATAATTTCGCTCGCTTTATTAACAAAGTTAAAAGTTAATAAATTACTTTTTGAAAAATAAGATTTACTTTTATCTATAAATTCATTATCACCTAAAAGTAAAATAAATCCACTACTTCCAGCTCCTAAAAGTTTTCCTCCCAAAGAGCCGATTTTTTTTGCTTCTTTTATTATTTCATCAACATGAAAATTAGAAACATTTTTAGAAAGGGATTTTTTTAATTCCCAAGATTTATTTAATAAATTACCTAACTCTTTTAAATCAAATCTAAAATTATTATTACTTATTAATTCGCTAGCCTCTTTAGTTATTTCAATCATATTATTAAGATGTAAATCATTAAGGCCTTTTATATTATTTTTTTCTTGTTCTCTAAGAATCTCGGATGCTTTTCTTGTTGCACCAGTATAAATTAAAATAAATTTTGATGAAATCTCATTTAAATCTTCATCAGATGTAACTAAGACTTTCCTTTTACAAGTATTTGAAGAGAAAGTGTATTCACAAAATCCTCCACAAGCTGCATGGTACTGATCTTGAACACCAACATTTTCTTTAAGAAGATCTCTTTCTAGGTGAATTGCTTCACGAGCTAAATCAAAATCTTTTATTTCTTCTCCTAGGATGGATTTTACTAATTTTATAAAACCAACAGAAAAAGAAGAGGATGAGCCCAATCCAGTGCCTCCTGGGATGTCTGACACAGTCGAAAATCCATAATTTTTCTTAAAATCACTACATTTAAGATATTCTCTGATAATAGGATGTCTGATTTCATCAATATTATTTACAGATTCCACTTCTCTGTAATTTATTCTAAATTTTTCTTTAGATTTTTTAAATAATTCTAGTCCGGAAGTATAAATATATTTATCAATTGACCCTCCGATTACTTTTCCTTCATTTGATTCAAAAAAAGATGGATAGTCAGTGCCTCCGCCAAATAAACTCACCCTTAATGGGGTTTTACTTATTAGCATGATTTAGTATTTTCATGGAATTAATATCTATTTTTATATTTGAGAAAGTCTTTCATATAAGGCCAACCTAAAATTACTCTATTTAAATTTGCAAATGATCTTAATAATATTGGAAAAAATCTCAAAAAAGCAATTAAAGAAATTGATAATACTTTAAAATCTGTAGAATCATTACTTTGGTATATTATTAAAGAAATTACGAATAAGGCTTCGCTATAAAATCTCATATTTTCTACTATTGAATATTGAAAAAAGACAAAATTATATAAACTTTTTCCTTTTTTAATTACTTCGTTAAGAATAAAACTCCTCTCTTTTAAAGAAACGGAAAGACTATCTAAATTTTCTTTTAAAAAATCTAAAGAGGAAAAAAACTTTATTTGAAGAGAATTTACTTTGTTGGTTACTACAGAATTGCCAATTAAAGGTACAAAAATAAAAACGAGCACCATAATTAAGAGACTAGAAAAAAACAAATCCAATCCATTCATTGAAGAAGTTTCAGAGCTAACAAAATATAAGTAGATAATAAAGCCAATAATTAATGAAAGATCTACTACTAGGTTGTAAAATCCGACAACAACCATGTGAACAAAACCATCAATATTTTTTGAGAAATTTTTTACTAAATCCTTTGGAGCTGATTCGTTCCAATTTCTTAAATACTCCATTGATTCCTCTAGTTGAAAGCCTTGATAATCAAATAAAATATAGTAAAAAATTGTGTTAATAAAAATTGCACCAATACATCTAAGCAAATACAACCACAAAAATAAAAATATGTCTGATTCTTCAGATCTGAAAAAATCTCCCACAATAAAAATTTCAAAGACATTTAATAAAAGGGATAGAAAGCCAAGTAAAGCTAAAATAGGAATTAAAAAAAATTTATTCATACTTTTTGGTTTTCTAGTCTTTGTGAATTAATAAATCTAGCTAAATATGCCAGAAAAAATAGAGCAATTAAAGCCTTTGGCTCCTCTAATGGTGATCCAACAAGGCATAAAAAAATTGTTATTAAAGAAAGCCAAATGTTTTTTAAAAGCAAATGAATAGAAATAACAAGAAAACCAACGCCAATTATTCCTTGCATATAAAAAGTATTTAAAATCATTGTCTCAGCTCTATGACTATTTAATTCAACTGTGCCAATTCTTTCTTTTCCGAATAATAAATCAGTCAGATTAAAATTATAAATTTCTAAGAAAGAGCTAAAACGATTTGTGTAGGAAAGACTATCCTGAAAATAAAACAAATTTTCTACCTGAAGAACCAGCAGTTTAACAAATAACTCTAAGTATTCGTAACCTATAAAAAATATAGTTATTCCAACCAAAAGAGATAAAAAGCCCATAAAGAGCGGGGATCTTAAATAAAAAGCAAGTATTGGAAAGATAGCTAATTTAGATGCTGTGGCTAAGATGCTAATTCCAGCAAAAATTTTTAAAAAAAGAGATTTTCTCAAAAATATTAAAATCATCAACATAAAAGAAGAAAAATAAACATTTGTATGTAGATATTTAAAAATTCCACTTGCTCTTCCTTCAAGGTTATCTTGAGAATAAAGATCTGAAAAAAAAGTTAGGTTTAATACTTGAAGTATTGATACAAAGAGATTAACGATTAAAATATAACAAGCAACTTTATAAATAGACTTGCTGTCCGAATAGTCTAAATCGAGATTCAATAAAAAAACTGTAAAAGCAGTTAATAATATTATTGAAACTTCTTTAAAAAGCTCGTTAATAAAGAAAATACCCGAGCCTGCCGTGAAAGCATTTAAGAATATATATGAGGTATAAAATATGAAAAATAGGAATATATTTTTATCTAATTTAATTTTTCTGATAATAAAAAAAAAAATTAAATATGAGATTAAAAAGGCGAAAATAATGAACTCAACATTGTATCCAAAAAATTTTCTAGGAGTCAAAAGGTAAAGAGAAAATAAGGAGAGTAACATTAGATATTTAAATATTTCTTGAGAATATTTTTAAAGTATGGAGAAAATAAAAATAACGAACTAAAAATAGAAATACTATAAATTTTTCTTATTTGTTTTAACTCCTCAAAATATAGATCTAAATTATTCAATAAATTACTCTCTTCAGACACTAAAAAAATTGAAACAAACTCATCAATATAAAGAATGTCACCTACTTTGCTTACCTTGAGATTAAAGTCAAGATCTTCACAAATATTCAGACTCTCATCAAAATTTACACCTTTGACCATTTCGTAATTAAAACATTGTGCCGACCAACAAATTTCATATCTTTTAATAAGATCATTAAAAAAATATTTTTTTTTCTTTTTTTTTGTAAACTTTTTTATAAATTTCCCAGACTTATTTATCACTTTTGCTTGCCCAAAAACTGAAGCAGTTTTTTTTTCAAAGCATGAAATAATCTTTTCTAAGCTATCTTTCTTATGATAAAAATCATCAGCATCCAAAAAACAGAAAAAATTACAATCTTCCTCTAAATTTTTAAGTCCAAAGTTTCTTGCTTTTGCTAGGGTCATTGCATAAGGAGTTTTTAAATAATAAATTTCCTTTTGATTGCATAATTCAAAAGTTTTATCATCTGACTGATTATCTATAATTATTACTTTAGGATTAATTGACTGCATCAAGGCTGAGTCAATAGCTTTTTCTATTGTTTTCTCACCATTTTTGACATTAATAATCACTGTGCAATTTGTTTTCAAAGCCATAATGTCAGCTGTCTTTTTAAACTTTGTCTTGAAGATCCCCAAAATCTTTCATCTGGATATTTACACCAAACTAGAGGAATTAAGGTAATGTCAATTACTTTAAATGAAATATCTTTTACCTTAGAAAATATGTAATTTTCTACAGAAATATTTTCATTTATTTTTCTATTTATTTTTGGATCAAAACAGTCCAAAAGTTTTGATTTTTTACCTAAAACAAATTGATCTCTATATGCAAATTCTTCTTTAAATGCTGAAGAACCTGTTAAAAATTTATCTCCTTCAAATAATGAGCACATTATGAAAAATAATTTTTCATTTAAAATATAGTGATCTGTTCTTATTTTTAAACAAATATTATATTTAGCCTTTGAAATTCCAAAGTACGACGAGGTCAATTGCAAATTTATATTTTGGACACCAAAAGCCTTTGGTTTATCTAAGTAAAAAATATTTTCTTTATCTTTTTTGCAAAAGAATTTTAAAAACCAGTTAAATTTTTGGTTTTTCCATGTAGACAAAATAACATTTATGTTGTGTTTCCGAGATATTTTTAAAGCTCTTAGGCAACAAAATAATTCTGTTAAATTATTAATTCCACCCTGAATAATTAAGGAAATTTGTGGTACAGAATCAAATTTTAGGTGGTCATAATAAACATTAGCATGTTTTGCTTTTCTCACAGCAAGTGTCAAATTATTACCATTAAAGATTTTTAGCGCAGTGACGGATTTTAAAAAATAGCCTAGGATAGAAGGAAATAAAAAATTTGAAAAAAAATTATTTTTTAAGATAAAAATAAGTTTTTTATAGATTTTAAAAAACATTTGGCCAATGATCTCTAAGATAACTCTTATTACTTTTAAAAATTTTCTCTACGCCTGGTATAGCTATAGAGGTATAAATAAAAACTTTGGGGGCTTTTGAAGAGAAGTCTTCTGTAGAATGATATGCATCATTACTATTTTCTAAAAAAATTGCTTTGTTTGAATTTTGCCTAAATCTTTTTATAACTGAAAATTGATTCGCATTTAGCAATCTATTTCCTATATTTTTTTTATCAAATGATTTACATAGTAAAAGGTCTTGTGTATCTGAACCTGATAGATAGATAAGACCAACTATCAATTTATTTCTATTGTCTAAATGAGCAGGAACATAATATCCTGAATAAGCAACTCCCAAATTAATTGAAAGTTCGAAGTGATCTCCTCTAATCAATTTTATAAAAAGTTTTTCTACTATAGCTAGGTTATTTCTTCGAAATTTATCTAATATCCTTTGAAAAATTCCCCTTTTATCAAAGGGAAAGAAAAAGGGTTTTTTTATTGGAAAAAAACTTTTAATTTCTGAATTTTCATTTAATAATTTTTTACTAAGTGCATTCCAAAATGTTTTGCTTTTCAATTCATCAGTTATATTTTTTAATGATTCATTATTTTCTAAAAAGAATTTAAATTCTTTGGATCCATAACTAAAATCAGTCCGACCGCCTGAATATTGATTATTTTTATCTACTTCTTTAGACGATATCAAAGCAATGAGCTTTTCAATATCTTCTTGGGAAAAAGATGTATCTAAACTCACTGCTGAAAATTCTAAATGCATCTTTTTTAGACTTTTAAAGTTAAATATCATCCTCGATCCAAAAATAGTTTATAAATTTATTAAATTGGGAATTCTCTGATTTTAATATAAAGACTTTCTCATTAACATTATACAGATCAATCAAGGTTGAAGATGAAAATCCAAAAAAGAGAAGATTTTTTTTTAACTCTAAACCAACTCTTGAAATTGTTTGACCACTATTTTTTAAAAATTTCACTATTTTTGGATTCGTATCAGGATGTAAACAAAAGACAAGATCTTTCCTTGCTTTAAACTCATCATAGGCTAAGAAAATTTCAATTGGATTGGCAGACAAAATTAATCTACCATTAAATTTTAAATCTGTTGTAGATGGCAAATTTACCTCATAGTGATTTGACAATATTTCTGCTGTTTCACATTCCAAATTTGGCAAAGACTTTCCATTTAGTTCACTCGTCAATTTTATTCTTTGAATATCTTCAGATTTTTTCTTCAATCCATTTATTCCCTGACTTAAATTAAATGGTACAACTCCCTTTCTTATGAAAATATTACAAAGCCTCGAGTTGAGTACAAGCCAATTTTCAAAGAAGAATCCTTCATAATAAATTTTTATCTCTGAATGCTTAAGCATTTGAGATAAGATTGTCCAATAAATTAAATGTGGTCTTTTTAAATTTTCGTTTATTGCAAAGAGTTTATATTTGAAATCAACTTTACTTTTTAAGATATTTTTTAAGGAAAAAAGTAAGAATTTTAAATAAACAGATACTCCTTTAGCGGCTTGATTAAAACTATAGTTTATTTGAACCCTATCTCCCCTTTTCCAAGGCAACTTGACTGAAATATGTTCAGTAAAGTTTTTTTCTGGAAAATTAATATTAATTTTTGAATAAACCACTCTTTTAAATTTTGATCTAAATATGATCTTTATAATAAAAAATAAAGAATTTAATGTATGAAAGACAATGAGGACAAAGATTTTAACAAGTCCTTTATCATCATAAATATGATATTTTTTTAAGTTTTTAGTATCAAAATAAATAAGAAATTCATAAAGATTCAAATTAAGACAATTTTTTGCGTCACTGAGCATCTAAAAAAAAGATTTAATTTTACTTTTAATCAAACTTCTTACTTTCCAAAAACTACCAATTTCATATAGCCATTTATTATTTGCTTCTTTAGAAATTTTTCTCCAATTATTTTTCTCTGGATGAAAACAAATAAATTGCCAAGGTTTTCCCATAAAAGCATTGAAATGAATTATGGATGCATCACTAGGAAATGAAGATTTAGAAATAAAATTATTAGATAAATAGTTGAATTTTGAATCAAGCTCATAAACTTTTATTTTCTCTAGGTGGAACAAAATATTTAAAGTACATTGATCATGAAATTTAATGAATTTTTTATAAGTCTTGTTTAGACTAAGAAAATTCTTAAATTTAAAAAAGTTAAAAAAATCTTTTTTGAATAAAATAATGCCGCTATTAAAGTAATTTTCTAAATTGAAATGCTTTACACAGGGTAAATATCTCCAGTTGAAATCTTCTACCATAGCTATTTGTTCTTGGCTTTTTAAAAAATTGGAAAAATTTAATTCTTTTTTTATTAACGTATCTGCATCTAGGTATACATATAGATCAAAATTACTCCAAATTTCATAAACTTTGTATCTTAAATAAGCAGCCTTTGAAATATGATTATCAATTTTAACATCATAAAAATTGTCTTCAATATGAAAAAAATCGAAAAAATTCTTAATTTTTATAATTTCATTTTTTTGTAAGTTCCCTAAAAAAATAAGGCCAATTTTTATATTTTTATTATTTTTTTTTAGAGAAAATGCTGAAATAAAAGCATAATTTAATTGACTTTTATCCACACTATAATAATAAATTGTTTCCATATTTTAATTTATCAAAAAATCTTAGTCTGCTAAAATTTTCGTTAATTGTATCAAATCTTAATTTTGCGAAGTCTGTTTTTAAAATCCTGAAGTCTAATTCTTTTAAGGTTACATCAAAAAAATTATTATGCTTGTACAAAAAATAAGGATAGTCGGAATTATCTAAAACACTTCGCTTAGGTTGAATTAATCCTAAAAAAAATTCATCTGAAATAATTGTTGAATTTATACATTTCCTTAAAAACTCTTCTGGCAAGCCTACAGAAAAATCTCTATTAAATAAATTTGTTGAAAGTATATTCTCAACCGAATTTATAGAATTCCAATCTCTCATATAAGTATTCTTTAAGATTAGATTCGAATACTTTTTTTTATAATTCTCTTCAGAAATTAGATTTTTCACATCGAACATCTTTAACATTAGCTCACATGGCCCTGCTAAAAAATGATCATTGATGTGTCCTGGACGGTAAACTGGTAAATTTAAATTTATTATTTTGTTTGTCCCAAATTCCTCCCAAAGAGAAGACAAATGGTCTAAAAAGAGTTCATTTGTAATAAGTTCATCACTTCTAATTTTTACTAAAAAATCACTATTTTTATGAAAATTTAATCCATAAAAAGTTGAAACTATTTGTCTATTAATATTCAAAAAACCTGGATCAAATGGCTGTTCATTTTCTATAACATTTAAATTATTCTTAACTTTACTTGATAGCTTTTCTAGTTCATTTTTCCAAGTAGAAAAAACTAAATTACATTCTAATTTTTTTAAAAATGTTAGGAGTTCACCTGTTGTTGAGCTGACAGGACCTTGGACTACAATCCCTATTTCATATTTTTTAATTCGCTTTAATTTTTTTAGATGTGGTTTGATATGCTTATGATCATCAATTTTAAAGTGTGATGTCTTATAGTAATATCGAATTTCTAAATCAAAAAAATTTCTGGGAAACGGAAAAAATTTAAGAATTTTTGATAGATAATTTAAAGAAAGATTTTTTAATCTACTTGTCAAGATTAAAAAAGCATTTTTAAATTTATATTTTTTAAAAAAATTAAATATTTTTGACATCAAAATTATTAGCTATCTCTGAAATTAAATAAGATTGATGAGTTATGAAAAGAAAATTTTTTTTTCCATTATTTTTTAAAATTTTCACAATCTTCGATATTATTTCTTCATGTAATCCTGATAAACCCTCATCGATAATTATATATTTAGTTTCAAGCATCATACTTCTAGCCAAAACTATTCTTTGTCTTTCACCAGTACTTGCAATATCACAAAGTCTTTTTGAAATATTTTTTAAATGACTAAGCCTTAAGGTTTCAATAAAATAGTTTGTAAGATTTTCATCATCCTTATTATTTAAGTTTATGTTTAATTCCAAGGAAGAGTCATAAATTACGTTTTTTTGACCTATAAAAGAAATTAAATCTTTGTGAGCAGAAGCTAAATTTCTAGAAGCAGTAGTTTTTCCAGTTCCAGAATCACCTTGTAAGGTTGCTAAGCTAGAACTTTTAAAAAAATTTTTAAATTTTTCAAGAGTAAAATTCGGATACTTTTTTACAGACATGATTTATATCACTCTTTTTAAGATTAGTATGAAACGGTAATGATAATAGTTCAGTATATTTTTTTTCAGCATTTGGTAGCCCTCCGCTTTTGAATCTTTTTACATAATGATTTGGATAATAATGAATTCCGGTTTCAATACTGTTTGAAAGAAGAAATTTTTTTAATTCATCTCTTTTTTCAACCAAAACTACAAAAATATGAAGCAATATATCTTTATCTAATCTATGAATCCAATTAACCTGCTTTATTGGCTCTAATTTTTTATGATAAATGCTTTGTATTATAAGTTTCTTTTTTTTAAATTCCTCTATCCTTTTTAGTTGCTCAATTCCAATTGCCGCATTTAAATTTTGCATATGAAATCTATGTCCATTTATTACATCTGTGGGCTCCCAAGTCCTTGAATTAGCGTATCTTTTCTCAGTATCCTTGACTACACCAAGTAATCTTGCGTCTTTACAAAAAGTAGAAATATTTTTATCTGATGTGACTATTGCCCCTCCTTCTCCACATGTAATATTTTTTATACCATCAAAGCTAAAACAATGAATCCCTCTGCCACTACCTATTATTTCATTATCAACTTTAGACCCAAAGCTATGAGCACAATCTTCTATCAAATGTATATTATATTTTTTAGAAATTTTTATAATCTCTTCTCTATTTGAACAAGCGCCGCCATAATGAACTAGTAAAATTGCACAAGTATTTGAAGTTATTTTCTTTTCCAAATCATTTGAGCAAATAATCATAGATTTTGGGTTAATGTCACAGGAGATAGGTCTTCCGCCAGCATTAATACAGGCCTGAAAACACGATAGATAAGTAATCGAAGGAATTATAATTTCTTTTTTAGAGTCTTTTCTTAATACAGCTTCTATAGCTAATTGAATTGCTGATGTCCCAGTGTTAACTGCTACTACATCATTTTCTGTCATTAAAAATTTTTTTAAATTCTTTTCAAATTGATTGACATATTCACCCATTCCTAGAAATTTTTCATCTAAAACTTTTTTAACTAATTTTTTTTCTTTAATGGTAATATCTGATTGAGAGAGTTTTATCATTTACTTTCTTAATATTTCTTTGGGATTATGTAAGATGCTACTAAAGCACAATAAGGTCGCTTCTTGATTTTCAGCTCTAATGTTAAACCAGCTTTCAGGAAATATTACCAAAAGATCATTTAAATTTTCCTTTAAATGAATGTTCTCAGTTTTTAACTCATTTTTAAAATCTACAAAGACTGATCCAGATAAGAGAAATAAAGTTATTTTTGCTTCTTTATGTAGACGCCACCCATTTTCTGAAAACGCCTTTACAGTGGTCGTATAAATTTCTGATATTTTATTTTGTTTTCCTATGGAAACACTTAATTTTTTTATTTCCCCTTTTTCGGATTTTATTGTTTTGATTTTTTTTAATTCAAATTTAGCCATTTTCTGTATAGTAAAGGATTTGATTCTTTGTTAAGTTTTCTATTTCTTCAGGGTTTTCTTTAAACTTTTTGTACCATTCAGCAATAAGCTCGCAAGATTCTTCAAATGATAAAGCAGGATGCCATTGAAGAAGTTCTGTAGCTTTGTCGCAGTTAAGTTTAAGTAAACCACTTTCAAGATTAGCATCTTCATTTTCAGAAATAAAAGGGTCAATTTCTAGCCTCCATTTTTCAGCTAAAAGATTTAATAAATATTCAACACTTATGCCGGGCTCACTAGTGTTGGGACCAAAATTAAAACATTCAGAATGAAGATTTTCGTTATTAATTAACCTTTCAGCTAAAGTCAAATAACCAGAAATTGGTTCTAATACGTGTTGCCAAGGTCTAGTAGCCTTCGGCATTCTTATTTTAACTGATTTATTTTTATACCAACTTCTTATTGCATCGGGCACAATTCTATTTTCAGCCCAATCTCCTCCTCCAATTACATTTCCTGCCCTGCCAATAGCTATTCTTCCAAGATCTTCTTGAGGAAAAGTTTGTAAATAACTTTCAATTAATAATTCTGATGCTGCTTTAGAACCGCTATAGATATCTTTTCCACCAAGAATATCATTCTCTCTGTAACCCCATAACCACTCATTATTTTTATAAACCTTATCGCTGGTGATAATTACTGTGATGGGTTTCTTTTCTAATTCTTTTAATGAGTTTATTAAGTTCATTGGCCCCATAACATTCGTTCTGATTGTTTCTAATGGGTTAAAATAACTTCTTTTTACAATTGCCTGTGCTGCAAGGTGAAAAATAAAATCAGGCTTAAAATCACTTATATTTTTTTTCAAGTCTTCATAATGAGTGACGTCTAAAGTTAAATTCAAAATATCATCTTTAAGTGATAAAGATTCAAACATCGAATTAGGACCCAGGGATTCATTTGAAATACCACAAATTTTTGCCCCTAGCATTTTTAGCCAAACCAATAACCAACTTCCCTTGAACCCAGTATGCCCGGTGACAAGTACTTTTTTATTTTTAAAAGTATTTGAAAAACTACTGTAATTTTTATTCATTCATTAATCTCTCTAAATCGATTTTATCTTTAAGAGTGTCGACACATTTCCAAAATGAATGATGTGGATAAGCAAAAAGTTTTCCATTCTTTGCAATTTTTGGAAGAACAGTATCTTCAAGACTAAAATTAATCTTTTTGGGCATGAAATTAAACAATTTTTTATTACAAACGTAAAAACCTCCATTAATCCATTCATTTTTCTGAAGAATTTTTTCCTGAAATGAAAGAACTTTCCCAGATTTTCCTTCCTTAAACTTTCCGAATTGATTTGGTGGATGAACTTTTGTAAAAGTAACAATTGCTTTATTTTTTTTATGAAAAGAAATACTTTTTTTTATGTCTATATTCCCAATACCATCTCCATAAGTAAGAAGAAAATCTTCTTCCACAAATTTTTTAACTGCCCTTATTCTTGTACCAGTAAGAGAATTTAGACCAGTATCTAAAATAGTTACATTCCAATCTATATTGTCTTTATAGAACTGTATTTGATTATCTTCTAAGTTAATTGTGAAATCACTTAAATTAGCCTTAAGAGAAGAAAAATAATTTTTTATAAAATTAATTTTATATCCTCCCAAAATAATAAAATCTTTAAATCCAAAACTAGCATAATGCTTCATGATATAAATAATCATTGGAACATTATTTAATTCCACCATGGGTTTTGGTTTTACAGTCGTTTCTTCTGATAATCTAGAACCTAGTCCACCTGCTAAAATTAAAACTTTCATAAAATTAAATTAATTAAGCTTTAAAATTATTATGATAAAAGTCTAAATCTTCTGGGGTTCCAAGACCCCACATTTCATCAACTTCAAAAGTTTTAATTTTTTTATTATCTGATATAGCTTCATTAAAAACTGGGCAAACATAAAACTCATTATTAACCCTTATATTTTTTTTGATCATTGAATTAGCATATTTCACATAATCAGATCCCTTTTTCCAATAATAAACTCCTACAGTTGCATTATTTGAAATGACTTTTTTTTCAGCAACTTCGGTCACAAATCCTTTATCGTTTGTCCTAGCATAGGACCATTTTGGATGAGTAGCATTAAAAGTTAGGATCCCTCCATCTATTTTACTCTCAGTGATAGCATACATTGTGTTGCTAGCATTCCAGCTTATGTACTGATCAGAATTTGCAATTATCAATGGGTTATTATTATTTATATATTTCTCCGCGAGAAGAGTTGTACAGGCAGCGCCTTGGGTCAATTCGTTGATTTCTATAACTTCGCAGTTAGGTTTTATTGCCTTTAAAAAGGACTTCATATTATATTTTTTATTATGCTCCTCTTGAATTAAAAAAATGAAGTTACCTTCAATTTGCAGTGAATCTACTACTGTTTGAATCATTGGCTTATTAAAGACTTCAATTAAGGGCTTGGGAAATGTATAACCAGCTTGAGCAAATCTTGACCCTGCTCCTGCGCATGGAATTAAAATATTAATATTTGGGTCATGCCATACATTTTTCATCTTAGTATTATTAAACTTTTTGACAAATTCTGGTAGATCCTTTTTTAAAAGATCTTTAGGATTCTTAACTGCAAATAAGGTTGCACCAGAATCAATAGCAGCTGTTCTTCCGACAAATGAATCCTCAATTACGATGGTTTCTTTTGGAGTCACTCCTGCTCTTATCATGCATTTCCAATAAATTTCAGGATGAGGCTTAGGATGTTCAACATCATCGTTACTAAGAAAAAATTCTACATCGTCGTAAATGTCTAATTTTTGAAGCATTTTTTTTACCGTTTGCCTTATGCTGTTACTAGCAACCATTACCCTATATTTTTTGGAAAGTTTTTTTACAAGCAGGGTTATTTTAGGGATTTTTATATCTATTTCATCGATAACCTTCAAAGTAAGATCTTGCTTTAACTTCCATATCTTTTTAAAGTTTTTTGATTCCAGCCCTTTTTCTTTTTTTAATAATTCAAGTTTTCTATGAGTTGGGAGACCATCATACTTTTCATAATGTTCAGTTAAAGATACTGAAATATTAAAACTCTCTAGCGCTTTATTTAATGACTCATAATGAAGCATCTTTGATTCCATCAGAACCCCATCAAGATCAAATATAATTAAAAGTTTTTGTTTTTTATTCATTAAAAAAGGTTAATGCTTCATAAGGTAGGTCCGTACACAAATAAAAGTTTTTGTTTTTGAAAAGATAATTATTATAAATTAAATTCCACATCCTAGTCTTGTCTTTTTGATGTAATTCACTTGAAACTAAAATAGTTTTTTTATTTTTTGATAAACAATATTTTATATTTTTAATAATTTCGGTTTCATCGAAAAAAAAATCTATCCAGAAACCATCTGTAAGTTTTAAAAATTTAAGTTTAGGATCTTCTAAATCACTCACTCTGGCTAAACTATTAAATCCAGAATTAATAAAAGAAATATGGTCTGGAATCGACATATCAAAAAAATAAAAATTTTTTATTTTTAATTCTTTTTTTTTAGTCAATAAAAAAGCCAATCCGTCTGCTTTAATATTAGCTGCAATTAATGTATTAGGGAAAGAAAATTTACTGGAAAGCTTTATAAACTCATTAAATGAAAAAACTTTTTCTTTTTGCTTTTTTGGGTCATGAGAAATGATAATTCTTCCATTATGATCTCTAAAATCAGTCTCTAAACTAAAACCTTCTTCGAGAGCTCTTGAAATAGCTTCAGGGGAATTCTTCTCCTTTGATGCAGTCCATAGCCCACGATGAGCAACTATTTGATGTTTAAGCATAAAAAAGTCTCAATTAATTAATAGTTTTTTTAAATCGATTAATTTATCTACAGTTTTAATAGAATTAATAAGATTTTTTGGCAGCATATTTCTACCATTATTAGAAAAGTGAAGAAAGTCTACTTCTGCATTTTGAGCAAACTGTAAATCGAAGATCATATCTCCGATATATAAAAAATCCTGATTTTTTATTTTCATTTTTTTACAAAGATTATTAATAATAATCGGATTTGGCTTGCCATAAGAAAAATCATCACCACAAATTAATTCGTCTACATCAATTTTTTTTAATTCCATTAGTCTCTCTGAATTTAATCTTGGTTTTGAAGTAATTATGGAAATTGAAAATCCATTATTTTTTAGCCATTTTATTATTTCTTGGGCATTTTCAATTAAATTGATGTTATTTAAATTTTTCTTTGTTTCGCCAAAGTATTTAGAAGAAATTTCACTTTCTAAATCTGAAAGAGATAGATTTTTTAAAATTTTAGGAAAAGGTAAACCAACGTATTTTTTGAATTTTTCAAAACCTACTTTTAAATCTAATTCTTTGTTAACTAATTCCCATGCAACCTCCATATACTTAAAAGAATTAATTAAAGTACCATCCAGGTCAAAAGAGATGTGTTTATAGTTCTTTTTCAAATTTTCTCTCCTTGCGCATATCTTTAAAGAGCTGATCGAACTCCATCATTCTACAAGCCTTTTCATAATCTTCTTTTGTATCAACTGACAAACTTTGACCTTCCATCAAAAAAGTCCCAATCTCTACACCGATTTCAATTAATCTAAATAATTCTATTTTTTCTATTTTTTCTAATTCTGTCATTTGGCTTAGAGAGTACTTCCTCAAAGCATCTGCATTAAAACCGATAATGCTTAAATGTTTTTTCATAAACCCCTCATGACTGCCAAAAAAACATGGGACATCCTTTCTAGAAAAATATATTACCCTTTCTCCTGAAGATACAATTTTCACTCTGTTTAGATTATTTGTCTCTTTAATATTTTGATGGGGAACTACGCATCCAAATTTAGTATGTTTCATGAAACTTGCAACTTTATCAATATATTCAGGCATGACAAAAGCTTCATCTCCTTGAACATCAATAATGATTTCTTTTGATCCCAGGCCTAAAATCCTTGCTGCTTCAGCAATTCTTTCTGTTCCATTTAAATGATCAGATTTCGTATTACAAACTTCAATTTGATATTTTTCGCATTCATAAATTATTTCATATGAGTCTGTACAGACGATAACTCTCTTAGCATGCTTGGCATTCATAGTTCTTTTTGCAACATGAACAATTAAAGGAATTCCTTGGATATTTTTTAGCAATTTTCCAGGTAACCTTGAACTTTCAATTCTTGCAGGAATTAAAACTGTAGCGAATGGTTTATTAATATTCACATCATATAAGACTATTTGGTTTTACTACTTAAATCTTTGACTAAATAAAACGAAAACGTGATTAAGAAAACTGATACAAAAGAAAGGAAAAAAATTAATATTCTATTTGGACCCGATTTGAACTCAGGTACACTTGGTTCTGAAAGAATTTTAAAAAGATAATTAGGTGTGGAATTTGCAATAGCAATAGTTTCAATCTGTTTTTGCATTGTATTTGCTATTGCATTTCTGACTTCATTCAACGTATTTTTTTTTAGCTCAAGCTCAAGGAAATTTAAAGTATTGTACATTATAAGAATATCTTGTTCCCGACTTATATCATTTATCTCTTGAACGATTAAATCTAAAGTCTCTTTTGCAATATAGGGTGACAGATGTGTGAAAGATATCTTTATAAATCCAGTTTCTGCTTCTTTATTTACTGAAAGTGAATCTAAAAAAATTCTATGTACGTTTTGGTCGGACGGTACACCATTAATTGCATAGACATCATTACTTTTCCAATTATTTCTCTCTGAATCGTATAAATCACTGTCATAAACTAAAATATTTTTTTCTTTATTCCATTTTTTTGCAGCTGCCAAATAAAGTTTAAAATTATACTTTGAAAGTATTTTTTTAAAAAAGCCGAGAGATTTTATTATTTCAATTCCCTCATCGGCTCTAATAGTATTTGATTGGGAAGGTAAATTTAAACCTCCAATATTAGCCAAGGCAGAATAATTAGAGAAAATTGATGATTGATTATCAATTGATGAAGAAATAATTATTTCACTTTTGTAAATATCGTTTAAAAAAAAGGAAAAAAGACAAAATATTAAAGATATAAAAAAGGAAGAACCTAGGATGATTAATTTTTTTTTTTGGAATGTTCTTAATAAATCTTCTAGGCCAAATTCATTACTAGACATTGAAAAAGTTTTATCTTCTTTTGTTAAATTTTTATTCATTTCTAATATGTGGTACCCAGGGCCGGACTTGAACCGGCACGATATTGCTATCGAGGGATTTTAAGTCCCTTGTGTCTACCAATTCCACCACCTGGGCCTATTTAACCATGTCCTTAATATAATTTTCAAATTCTTTATTTTTTAATCCTAAAGCTATATTAGCACCTAACAAGCCTTTAAAGGATCCGCAATCATATATATCGGAATTAGAAAGAGTTGCTTGGAAAAATTCTTTATTTTCTTGGAGAAAAATTTTTATGGCATCTGTTAACTGTACTTCCTTATCTTTCCCAGGTTTAGTTTTTTTAATGTATTTAAAAATATTTGCTGGCATTATATATCTTCCTACTACTCTATAGTCAGATGGTATGTTCCTTGAAGGTTTTTCAACAATGTCTAAAATATCTGCAGGTTTCTTAGTAGTAGGATTTTTTTTCTTTAATTTTATTACGCCATATTGTGATATAAGTTTTTTTGGAACTTTTTCGACAAGAATTTGATACTTTCCAAATAATGAATAATTTTTTATCATCTCTTTAAAATCTGGTTTTGAACTTCTAGGTATTAAAAATTCATCAGGCAGGAATATCGCAAATGGTTCATCTTTAATTAGTTTTTGAGTAGTTAAAATAGCATGGCCAAGGCCTAATGGATTTTCCTGGAAAACAGTAAAAAAATTAATTTTTTTATGAAGATTATTAGGAAAATTTTTTAAAATCTCATTCTTTTTTTTGCTAAGTAAGAATTCTTCTAACTCATAATTCTTTGAAAAATAATTTTGAATACTGGCCTTTCCTCTTCTTGTTACAAAAATGATGTCAGAAATACCCGCATCAGCTATCTCTTCCACAATATGCTGAATTAAGGGTTTATTTAAAATAAGAAGAAGCTCCTTAGGAACTTCTTTTGTAGCTGGAAGCATCCTGGTGCCTAACCCAGCCACTGGTACAATTGCTTTCGTTATTTTTTTGCGATCCATTTTATTTAAAATCTAATATCAGATTCTTCCATAGCTATCTTTTAATCTAACAATATCTTTCTCAGATAATTTTGAACCAGTCTGGACCTCTATGAGAATAAGATTAGCTTTTCCAGTATTCTCAATACTATGAATTTCTTTTTTTGCCTTTTCAAACATTCTTAAATGTCCAATATGCAAAGGATCAAAACCACCGCTTACAACAACTTTTATCATTTTAAGAAATATAGATTTTGTAATTATACCTAAGTTTACAAATTCAATTTCATTGAATTAAATTCTTAAAGCTTAGGTAATTGGAGGCTGAGGTCGGAATCGAACCGGCGTAGACGGATTTGCAGTCCGCTGCATGACCACTCTGCCACTCAGCCAAAAAATAAAATTGTAG
>MDTB01151020.1_pt1 | contig 22557 bp, 21 predicted proteins | sample 811161 | NCBI WGS metagenome assembly MDTB01 (sample SAMN05326650, study PRJNA326480) | marine metagenome | isolation source: seawater | place: Mediterranean Sea | collected 2009 | reverse complement strand
CTTCTCCTTCTCCTTCTCCTTCTCCTTCTCCTTCTTCTTTATCAGAAGAATCCTCATCTGAATCATTATTTTTATTTTTATTTTTATTTTTTAAAGTATTTTGATGAAATTCAAGAATTGCTTCTGGTAACAATTCTTTTAAAACTTCTATTAATATTTTAAATGGTCCAACATGTTCTGTCATAACCCATAAGAGTTTATTTTTTTTGTAATCTTCTTGTGTTGTTTCATCATTATCAGCTTTATTTATTAAATTTTTTTTTGTAATACTTGTCATGAGCGTTTGTTTAACTATAAAGTATATTATAGAAATATTCTTTATATAATTTCGTTTATATTTAAGAGAAATAAAAATCAATTTTTTATTAATAAAATAAAAAAATATAATATATAGTATAAAAAATAAAATCAAATATTAAAATTGACATAAATATTTAAATTATTATTAAAAAAAATATTCTAGTATTATTATATATAAATGAAAACCTTCAAACTTGTAAATCCATATATAAAAGGAAATATGACAACCACTTTTAATGGAAAAGATGCTTTAAATGCCGCACAATCAGCGTGGGAAGAATTAGGACAAAATATTTCAAAAAATGTACCTAAATTTTATTTTACATTACAAGATAGTAACAAAAAATTTATACATTTTTATGTTAAAGAAACATTAAATGATGGATTAGTAGATTATAGATTAAGTAAATTAAATAATAAAACTTCTTCTAGTGTAAATAAACATTTCAAAACGCAAATTAACAAATTTGAAACCACTAATATGAGTGGTGGTATTAGAATGGGTAGAAGGAGAAAAAGTAGGAGAAAAAGTAAGAGAAGGGGAAGTAAAAAAAAAAAAAGAAAAAAAAGAAAGAGTAAAAATAGTGATGATGATGAAGATGATAGTAGCTCAGAAGAAGTAGGCTTTGGAGCTTCAACCGCACTAACATATACAAGCCCAATTGGATATATGTACTATGATCCAATTATATATGGGTTTGATGATGTATATATGCCTAATATAGTTGGTTCTGTACCTTTACTTAATATTTATACTGGATTACATACTAGTAATTATGTTGATTTGATTGTTCAAAAACATTTATGGGACAGTATTTTAGAAAATACTGATTAAAGTTATTTAATTATAAATAATTTATGTAATTATTTATAATTATTACTTATTTTTTTTTTTTTCACGTTCACTTGTTCTTTTTAAATTTATACTAGTTCTTAATGGTCTATTTTTTTCCATTATTTTTAGAATTTCTTCTACATCTTTAGGATTTGAAATTTTTTCTTGTAATGACTTTTTTATTACATCTGAATTAATTGATGTTTTTGTTTCTGATTTGTTTCTTCTTAATTTACCACCAGTAATATCTATTGTATTCTGTCCAATTTTATCTAAATATTGTAGTATAAAATCTTCACATGGTTTTCTTTGGGATTTTAATTCCTTTATTTCTTGTGTTTTTTTTCTAATTTGATTATCATATTTAACATATTTTATAACATTTTCCTCAAATTCTTTAGAAACATTTAGTTTTTCAGCTTCATCTTCTATATCATCTGAATCATATGATGAATTAGATTCTGATGAATGAGTACTTTTTTTTTGATTCTCTTCTGACATAATATTATTTATTATATATATTTTATATTTTTAAATATTAAAAATTATAAAAATAATATTATTATTTATAAAAAATATATATAGTTTTATAATTTATTAATTATTTTAATTTATTATAAAAAAAAATATAGTAATATTATATATACAATGATCAAAAATACTTATTTAGCAGAATTAGTAGGAACATGTGTCTTTTTGACAGTAATTTTACGTGGAGGTAACGCAGGTATTGGTGGACCAGCTGCAGTAGTAGCAGGTTTACTTGCTGCAATCTTGTTAGAAGGTGGTGGTAGAGTTTCTGGAGCACACTTTAATCCAGCAGTAAGTGTTATGATGCATTTACAAGGCGATAGATCAACTGGTGATCCAAGTGATCTTGTTGGGTATGTTGTAGCACAAGTTCTAGGTGGAGCTTTAGCATTGAAATTATCTGAATTAATGGATACTAAATTAGATTAAATATATTTAACATATAAATATTATAAATTTATTATATTTATATTCAAATTATAATAAAAAATTGACATTTTAATTTTAAATTATATATACATAATGATTATTATTTTACACATTATTAAAATTTAATAATCTAATAAAAATTTATTAGATTATTAAATTAATAAAATTATTCTAATTTTCTTCTCATTAAATCTTTATCAATAGTTGTATTCATCCATGGACTAACTTGAACTTGTGGATTTGAAGGTTCAGATCTTAATTGTAAATTAGCATTACGCAATGATTGTCCGGTTGTATTGACACCAATATGTCTTATAGTTGAACCAATTAAATCAGGTTGATTAACTTTTACAGGCATATCAGCCCATTTATTATCTGTATTTGGTAAATAATTGTTAGAATTATATAAAGCACTTGGTGTTGTATCTGCTTTACCAGAACCATTATAAGATGCTGCTGTTTGACTACCACTCAACAACCCTGATGGTCCTGATGGAGATGGTGTTGCGTCATTTGGTTTTACAGCATTATTCCATGAATTTTTAAGACCATCAGTCCATGTACCACTATTACCCATATTTGCAGATGGATTATATCCTGGTTTATCCTCAGGTTTTGTAGGAACATTTTGTGCATTTAATTTTTTATTAGTATTATCATTAATTTCAGTGTTTAATTCAGAATCTAGTGTAGCTTCATCATCATATGAAGAGTCATATGGCATTACATCATTACTTTCTGCGTCTGTCATTTCTTCAATCTCATCATCAGAAACATAATCATTTACATTGCCAAAGTGATCTGTTGAATCATTATTACAGAAGTACATAAAAGCAGCTACAATTGCTAAAACAGCTAATATAGTTTTCATATCTTTTTCCATTTCTTTATATTAATATAATTATATATAAGATAAAAATATAAAAAAAAATATTTCTATATATTTTTAATATTTCATATTTTCAAAATATTATATATATTAGTTATTTTAATATAATATTTAATATTATTATTTAAAAACTATATATTACTTTAAAAAAAAAATATAATGATAATATATAAATAAAATATGGATTCAACAAATAAATATTCAATTGGTACAGAAGAAACATCAGATGAAGAATATATGAATGGTGGTGGATTATATTTCAGTCAAAATGGTGGTACAAACAATGATAACTTATTATTAAAAGCTGGTTTAGATAATAATACAGGTGTAGTAGAGTTTATGATAAATAATAATATGATCACTAATGTTTCAACAAAAGATAAAACAGGAAAAAATATTATTCATTATATTGCTGAAAATTATAATTCTTATAATGATAAACAATTAATTGATAAAATAATGTTTTTAAATAATTCAAATACAGCATTAAATCAAAAAGATAACACTGGAAATACACCATTGATTATATCTGTAAAGAATGAAAATGATAATTTAGCAGAAACTCTTATAAATTATGGAGCAGATAAAAAAATTAAAAACAATCAAGGATATTGGGTAAATAGTCAATCCGAAGAAGAAAATAATACAAATAATTTTATCGAAAATTTAACTGGTGGAAATAGAGATATAGTATTAGGAAACAGAAAAACATTATTTAATGAATCTGGTATTGGAGGAAGAAAAATTCATAAATCAAAAAAAAGATACACCGAAGAAAGTATGGAATTAACTAGATTAATGAATAATCAAGCTACAGAAATTCATGATAGAGTTAAAACAAAAATTAAAGAATTATATAAAGATATGAGTGATGAAGAAGTTAAATTTCTAAAAGCAACTTTATATAAGATGGTAAAAAAAAAAAATCCAACTCTTGGTAATTTGGATCGTGCTGTAGAAATGGAAAAAAATACAAATAAAGATGAATTAGATAAATTATTAAAATCTAAATTATACGAAGACACAAAAAAAGGCGTAATAGAGCATTATAAAAAGAAAAAAGAAGATTTTAAAAATAAAAAAAAAAATGATTCTGACAAAACAGCTACTAAAAAAACGGCTACTAAAAAAACGGCTACTAAAAAAACAGCTACTAAAAAAACAGCTACTAAAAAAACAGCTACTAAAAAAACAGCTACTAAAAAAAAAACTACTAAAAAAAAAACTACTAAAAAAAAAACTACTAAAAAAAAAGGTGGTAGTAGAGGTTATTCATCAACATCTGATTCTCCATTTTAAAAATAATAAATTATTAATTATTATTTTAATAATTAATAATTTAATCAATATTTAAATATTCGATTATTTTTTAAAATATTTATTAATGAATAAACTATTTTATTATTATTCATATAAATTAAGATTAATTATATTATAATAAAATAATATAATTTTAATATTCTGGAATATTTAATTTATACTTAACACTCAAATTATTAAATTTATGTTCTAATTTTTTTTTTAGAATTTCTGTTAAATCATTATTATTTTTATTCCAAATTTTAATTATAGCCCAATTATTTTTGGGTGTTAGAGATAAACCATTTATAATAGAATTATCATCCAATAATGTTTCTCCTAAAATAGAATACATTAAATATTCCCATAATTCTATCATAGGAATACTATCATTATGACCAACATATTCTATTTCTGTTCGAAAAGAACATGTACAACCTTCTCTATTATTTATATCTTCCCAGATTGGCTTAATACCAGATCTCATTATAAAAAAATGCTGGTGTTTTATACCTAAATGTTTAAAATTTATAGCTATTTTTAATACATCATCCACAGTTTCAAATTCATAAACATCTTGATAACTATCAATATTCCAATTTCTATCACGAGTACTATGTACCCATAAAGTCCATTTTGATTTTAATATCATATTTTTTGGATCAGAATTATTCATTTTTAAAGTGATAATATATAACTATATATATTATTACTTACTTTTATTCTTAAATGTATTTTTTTCAATTTTATTTCAATAATTTTATATCATTATTAATTTCTGTTTTAAATTTATTAAATAATCCAATTAATGATAATATTTGAACATTATCATAAATACTTGTAAATGAATTAAATTCAATCATTGACAAATCACATATTAATTTAGATGATAATGATGTACTAAAAAGTATATTATTAAATGGTTTTTTATAATATATCATATCATATATTATTTTATAAATAGGCGTTATTATATCCATTAAAGAAATACTATTATTATATATAAGTTTTGTTATACAATTATATGAATTATTAAAATTATCATATACTAATGAATTAAATATATTTTCTATTTCTTCTGATTTCATACATCCAAGGGATGAAGATACAGATTTTATATTAATTTTATTATATGACATACTCACTGATTGTATAATATTCAATGCTTTTCTCATATCACCATTCGCATTATCAATTACTAAATCTATACCTTTTGAAGTAGATTTTACATTTTCTTTTTTTAAAATAACTTTTATTTTCTTTTTCATATCTAAATTATTAATAGGTGAAAATCGGAATGCAGTGCATCTAGATTGTAGAGCAGGATTTATTTTTTTTATATAATTACAAATTAAACAAAATCTAGCATTATTTGTATATTTTTCAACAATACTTCTTAAAATTTTTTGTGCATCATCTGTCATTGCATCTGTTTCATCTAATATAACTAATTTAAAAAAATTTTTTTTTTTTTCATCTTCTATTTTGTAACTATATAACGTATTATCAGATGCAACAAATTGTTTTATTCTACTCCTAACTACTTCAATACCCCTTTCATCAGATGCATTTAATTCCATTACCATATATGGTGAATTTTTACCATATAAGGCTTTCGCATATGCTAAAATAACAGATGTTTTTCCAGTACCAGGTGGGCCATAAAAAAGAAGATGTGGTAATGCAGAATTTTTTTTATATTTATTTAATATTGATATTATATTTTCATGAGATATAATATTATCAAAATTAGCTGGTCTATATTTTTCTATCCATGGTAGTACATTATAATTATTCACACTTAACATATTTTATATACTTGAATATAATTAATTAATATGGATAATAATTTTTTAAATCAATTTTTTTATAAATATATTTAAAAATAATTATATAAATATATAATTAAATGAAATTAATTAATTATGAATTCTATTTAATTCTTAGATCTAATATAATTAATTTAAAAAATTATATAATGAATACTTTGTTTCCAATAATAGAAGTAAAGATTCAAAATGAAGAAGGTTATAAAATAAAAAATATAACATACTCTTTTATATATCATTTATTTATTTCAAATTTGATATATTTTTTTAATTATATTGGTTTTAAATTTATATATCCTACTTTAAATTATAAAATAATTCAAATTACAAAAAAATATAAAAATACAAAATATAATTTAATTGTATCAAACAATAAATTTAAAAATATATTAAATTTAAATCAATATTATAACATTAATATTAATAAAATTCATATTCAGATGGGGACAATAATAACAGAATATTATATATATGATGATGATAATAAACAATGTCACATTAAAAATTTAATATTAAAATATAATGATAAACAAGAATTATTTGATCATACATTAAAAAATATATTAATAATGAATAATGTTGATTATAAAAAATATAAATGGTTATCATATACTATATTTGATATGTCTGCCGGACTTAAATCTTCTAAGATTCTACTATCAGATTCATTAGATTTACATATTAATAATATTTATAATATAAAAAACTGAAAAAAATATATTTTATTTAAATAATAATTTACTTAAAAATATATATATATATAATTAATAATCTAATAACTATGTCAGATGATTTGTATTTATATGATTCTCAAATTAAAGAAATTTCGGAAATAGAATTTGGTGTTTTCGGTAATAGACATGTCATTTCTAATACATCTTTAGATAAAAAAAGTGTTGGTATTAATATAGCAGATTTATATGATAATTTAGAACCACGGAGAGGTGGTCTAATTGATACTAGATTAGGAACTACTGATGCACATATTCAATGTTCAACATGTGGTCTAAATTCAATTATGTGCCCAGGGCATTTTGGTCATATTGATTTAGCATCACCTGTATTTCATATTGGTTATATTCAATATGTAAAAAAAATATTAAATTGTGTTTGTATAAGATGTTCAAGAATTCGTATAAGTGATAAAAATAAATTAGATTTAATTGAATTACTTAAATATAAAAAAGGAAAAAATAGATTAAAAGATATTACAGATATAGCAAAAAGTGTATCAGTATGTGCATATTGTAATGCACCTTCATCAAAAATAAAAATTGATATTAAAAAAGGTCATGCTACCATTAATTTTATTGCAGAAACTGAAAATAAAAATTTTGATCCAAATGATTTAAATGAACAAAAAAATACTAAACAAAATTTAAGCGCAGCAGAATGTTATAATATTCTTAAAAATATTAGTGATGATGATTGTAAAATACTTGGTTTGAATCCAGAAGTCTCAAGACCAGAAGAAATGATTTTAAAAACATTCCCTGTACCACCAACTGCAGTTAGACCTTCAGCAAAAGCTGATTTTTTAGCTTCATCTGCAATGGAAGATGATTTGACTCATAAATTAGCAGATATTATAAAAGCAAATATAAGAATGAGAAAATATGCAAATGAAGAAAATAAATTTGGTCCAGAACAATTGCATCTTTTACAATATCATGTAGCTTCATATTATGATAATGAAACTTTATCATTGCCTAAAGCAGAACAAAAAGGTAAAGCGATTAAATCATTAACTTCAAGATTAAAAAGTAAAGAAGGTCGTGTAAGAGGTAATTTAATGGGTAAGAGAGTAAATTTTTCTGCTAGAACTGTTATTACGCCAGACCCTACTATTGATATAAATGAGTTAGGTGTTCCAGTTAAAATTGCAATGAATTTAACTATTCCTGAAATAGTTACACCAAATAATATTGATTTTTTAACTAAATTAGCACAGAATGGTAGAGATAAATATCCTGGTGCAAATTTTGTATATTCTGCTAATAAATTAAAAAATGAAGGTTCACGCGCTTTCCCAATTGATTTAAGATATAATAAAGGTAAAATTAAATTAAAATTTGGTGATATTGTAGAAAGACATCTTGTATCAGGTGATTATGTTTTATTAAACAGACAACCTACACTTCATAAATTATCAATGATGGGACATAAAATAAAGGTTATTGAAGATTTTTCATTATCTACTTTCAGGTTAAATGTAGCTGTAACAACACCATATAATGCTGATTTTGATGGTGATGAAATGAATATATTTGTTCCTCAAAGTATTCAAACATCAATTGAATTAGAATATATAGCAGATGTAACAAGACAAATTATTTCTCCTGCTAGTAGTAAACCAATCATTGGAATAGTACAAGATGGATTATTAGGTGCATATAATTTAACAAAAGATACTACTAAAATTGACTGGAATACCGCTATGAATCTGCTATCATATACAAAAAAAGACATTAGAACTTTAACTAATATAAAAAAAAATAAAATGTATACTGGTAAAGAATTATTCTCAAATATTATACCAAGCAGAGTTAATATAAGTAGAAAAAATATTGATATTATAAATGGTATTTTAAAAAATGGTAATCTTTCAAAAGAGTATTTAGGTCATAGTAAAAAAGGTAGCATTGTTCATAATGTTTCTCAAGAATATGATAGAGTATGTACACAAGAATTTATTGATAATACACAACGATTAATTAATAATTTCAATTTATGGTATGGTTTTAGTGTTGGTATTAGTGATATTTATGTAGATTCAAAATTAGAAAAAGATATGTTTAATTTTTTTGAAACAAAAAAAAAAGAAGCAGATTGTTTAATTACTGAAATGGAAAATAATCCTGACTTATTAGATAATAAAGTGTTTGAATCAACAATTTTTGGAATGTTAAATAATATTAGAATGGACGCAAGTAAATTAATTGTTAAAAAATTAGATAAAAGTAATTCTATATTTGTTATGTCAGAATCAGGTTCTAAAGGTTCTAGTACTAATATGGCACAAATGGCTGGTTGTGTGGGACAACAAGCTGTTGAAGGTACAAGAATTAAAAAAAAATTAAATAAACGTGCATTAGCTTATTTTCCACAATATGATGATTCTGCATTAGCAAGAGGGTTTGTTCAAGAAAGCTATTTAAAAGGTGTAAATCCTATAGGTTTCATGTATCATAACATGTCTAGTAGAGAAGGAATTATTGATACAGCAATTAGAACAGCAGAAACAGGATATATATCTCGTAAATTAATTAAATCATCTGAAGATTTAATAATTGCATATGATTCTACTGTTCGTAATGCTAGAAATACTATTATTCAATTTGTTTATGGTGATTGTGGTATTAATACAATTAACCAATCAGAACATAAAATTAATTTAATATTAATGAGTAATTCAGACGTTAAAAACAAATTTATTTTTAACAGTTCTGAGTTAAAAAAATATAATTTCACAAAAAAAGAAAATGATGATTATTATAAATTTATAATAAATTTAAGAGATGAACTAAGATATTTACAAATGAAATTTGCTATTGATAATAAAGTAGTTAATATTGATTATATGTTACCTATAAATTTATATAGAATTATTTATAACACAATCAATAATGACAATAAAAAATCAAAAAAAAAATGATGAAAAATTAACACCATCATATATTATTAAAAAACTTAATTCAATCATTGAATATAAAAATACACAAATATTATGTTTGAAAAAAAAAGATATTGAAAATAAAAATTCTCTTAAATATAAAGATGAAATGGCATCAAAAAATTTACTTTTTATTGCTTTACATAACTTCTTAAATCCAAAGAAATGTTTATTAGAATATAAAATTGATAAATTTAAATTTGATACTATAATAGATAAAATAATGTATGATTTTAATAATGCTGTAATTGATCCTGGTGAAACTGTAGGTATCCTTGCAGCACAATCATTAGGAGAACCTGTAACACAGATGACATTAAATACTTTCCATCATGCAGGTATTGCATCTATGGGAACTGCTAATCTAGGTGTTGGTAGAACAAGAGAAATTTTAAGTTTATCTAGAAGTCCTAAAGAACCTATTATGAGTATAAGATTAAAAAAAGAATATAATACAAATAAAGAAATCGCTAATATGATAGCGGCTCATATTAAATTTACTACTATTGATGATTTAACAAAAAGAATATCTATTATTTATGAACCAAATCCTCTTAAAAAAGATGGTTATAGAGATAAAGATAAAGTTTATGATATATTCTTTTCTAAAGGCTCAGGTAATAATTCATGTTCTAAAGATATTAAAGGATTACCTTGGTTAATAAGAATAGAATTGGATAAAGAAGAATTATTAAATAAAAACATTACTTTACTTGACATAAAATCTAAATTCTGTAGTAATTGGATTAATAAATTCTCTGATATTAAAAGTGTACGAAAAGAAAAAAGATTATTACTTGATAAAATTACCAAAATAGCAATATTATCTAATAATGATAATGATAATACTCCTGTGTTACATTTTAGACTTAATATGGTTGATATAAATTTGTCTAATTTAATTTCATTCCAAGAAATTATTATTAGTAAATTTAAACTTAAAGGTATGCAAAATATTAAAGATATTAAAAATGTTGGAAAAGAAAGATCAGTAACTTTTGATAATCCTGATAAAAAAGAAGAATTTTTAGAAGAGTATGTTATTCATGTTGATGGTATTAACTTATATGATATTAGATATATTAATGGTATTGACTGTAATAATACTATATGTAATAATGTTATTGATATATATCATACTTTCGGTATTGAAGCAGCTAGAATGGCTATTTCTAAAGAACTTAGAACTGTATATTACGCAAATGGTAGTAAAATTAACTTTCAACATCTATCCATATTGATAGATGTTATGACTAATAATGGATCAATAACATCTATTGATAGACATGGACTTAATAAATTAGATACAGACCCTCTTGCTAGAGCTAGTTTTGAAAAAACTGTCGATCAATTAGTTACAGCAGCTGTTTTTAATGAAAAAGATTCTATGAATTCAGTATCATCTAGAATTATGGCTGGAATGGTTATTAAAGCAGGTACTGGTTTATGTAATATTCTATTAGATGTTGATGCTATCGAAAATTCAGAAATAAATAATAAAGAAAATAAACCATCATATAATGATGGGTTTAATAAAATAACTGATGATAATTTTATAAATGATATTTTAGAACTATAATTAATTTATTAATATTAATTAAATTAAATTATAATATTTATTAAAATAAATATTATAATTAATTTTTTACATACTAACTAATATATCAACTGCTCTTCTATTAATAATATTTAAAAATTGTTTTTCTAATTCTTCTTTATCTTTACAAGGAACACTTTTTGATAATTTAATTACATTTATATAAAAATTTTCTATTAAATTTTCGTTTTTGTTTTTAAATCCATACCAAATTACATTTGTTAATTCATTTTCAGTTATATTTTTAGTAGGCTTATTTTTAGTAATAGAACTAATTATATTTATATAATTTTCAGGATATTTATTTGCAAATATCCAATTGTCATTTATTAAACTAATTAACTCTGAATCAATAAATAGATCTTTATCTAATGGATTCTTTAAATTATTTTCTTTTTTAGATTTGCTATCAATTTTTACTAAGAAAAAAAAACTATCTCTAATTATTTGAAATAAAGATTTATTTGAAACCATACTTGGAATTGAATATCTATATATTTTATTATATTTTTGAACTATAAACATAATTTTCATTAAAATTTCTTTAATATCAGATATATCTTTTATATTTTCTTTTATTGCAAGATCATAGCAAGTTTTCATTAAAGTTAAATCAGGTATCATATCTATATAATACTTATCAAATTTAATAACTTTTTGAAATAATTTAATAAATTTTTGTTTATCTACTTTCCTATTTATTTCTGCAATTTGTTCAAATGTCAATTTAGGACCCATTGTTATAAATTGATAATTGTGATTTTCTGTTAAATAACAATCAACTATTGGTAATCTAAATAAATATTTTTCAGGATGATAACCACGACTCATTATTAAACAATCTTCTCCTGCACCTACACCTGAATCATAATAACCTGAATAATACCCACCCTGTTCATCTGATTCTTTAACCCATAGATTATTTAATCTTTGATTATAATAATGATATATTAAATATACTGGATCAAAACATAATGGACCGTAAGGATCTTTATCCAATATTTCACCTGTTAATGGTTCCCACATATTATAATATAAAAATCTAGTTTCATCAGTTTCTGTATTCATTATCGCATCTAATTTTAATTTTCTTATTGATTTATAAAATTCTACTGTATCAAATGTATATTCTTCATTATATTTAGTTGTCTTCTTTTTTTTCTTACTTTTTTCATTATTTCCTTTCTTATTATTATTTTTTATATTACTTAATACAAAACTATCTAAATCATTATTATTAATAAAATTCATATTTAATTATTATAATTTTATATTATCTTTATATACTTAAATAATAAATTTATCAATTTTTTTTATATATATACACCTATCTAATAAACATATATATAAAAAATTGAAGAAAAAATTACTTAAGAAAATAGCCAAATATACCTAATATATTATATAACAAATCAAATAAATAAAAATGTCAGGTTTTACTATTGATCAAATTATAAAAGCAAAAGAATGGGATGAAAGTAAATTTAGTGTTCTCCCACTAGATTTAGAAAAACAAAATGATAAAAGTTTACAATATGCCACATGGCCTAAATATAATGGTAAAAGTGTTAGTTTCCAAACACCATGGATTAAACTAGAACAAGGAGGTATACCAACCTTAGGTAATATTTTTAAAACTGATGATGAAAGAATGTTTTTTAATTGTCCACTTAACCCAGATACTAAAGGGGGAAAAGAAACTTTTGCTGTTATTAGTTCTATTGGTACTTATTTGGAAAAAAATAAAAAAAAAATTTTAGGTAAATTTGCTAAATTATATGCTCTTCATCCACCAGTTAAAATTCATCAAGCAGAAGAATTAATTGATGATGAAGATGAAAATAAAGAAAAAAAAGTTTATTATCCATCTTTTAAAGTTAAATTTAAAAGAGATTGGAGAAATAATGGTAAATTTGATACTGATGTATATGTAAGAAAAAGATTTACAAATGACAGTGGTGAAACTGTTTCTATGTCAGAAGAATGTGCTGTAACTTCTCCTACTGATGTTCATCAATATATGCCATATCTTTCTACTGCTAGATTTTTAATTACTCCTCAAAAAGTGTGGATTTCTAAAAGTAAAAAAGGTACTGATGCTAAAAGAATGTTTGGTATTGTGTTTGTTTGTGAACAAATTGAAGTAGAACCTTATATTAAATCTTCTGTTAAAAATGCAATTAAAGGTAATGCATTTCAAGATGATTCTGATGATGAAGATTTATCTAATTTAACTTCTGGTAAATTAACTCTTGATGAGAAAAAAAAAAGTGCAGTCACAGAGAAAATAGAAGAAGAAGATGATGATGATGATGATGATGATGATGATGATGATGATGATGATGATGATGATGATGATGATGATTCTGATGATGATTCTGATGATGATTCTGATGAATCAGAAGAAGAAATTGTTGCTAAACCTGTAGCAAAAAAAAAATCATCTAAAAAAACTGGTAAAAAAAAACCAAAAAATAAATTTGCATAAATGATCTTATTATTTATATTTAAATATGATATTTTTTAATTTATAACTTTAATTAAAATAAATTTAATTAAAATAATTATAATTATAATTATTTTAATTATAAAATACTTAAAAACTTTTTGATTCATATTATTAAGCTAAATGATAGATGATGAAATAAATAATAAAAACCATAATAAAGTTTTCCCTAAATGTTTTTCAACCAAAGAGAAATATTATTATAAAATGGTTGATAATTTTTTTAAAAATTTTGATATAAACATTATGGTAAATATTGTTGATGGTCAATCTAAAATATCTCTTAGGATTCTTGACTGGTTTGTAACAAGTTATTCAAAAAAAAAAAAAATAAGTTATGATATTGAAAATAATGATGGAAGTAAAGATAACTTTAATGTTCATATTAATTATAAAGCACAACTAAAATCATATACTAAAAAATATTTTGATCCATTTAGAAGAAAGAAAAAATTTTACTATATTTCTAAAAAAGAAGAAAATATATATACGACTATTGGACAACTAAATTTTTTTAGATGGGCTATAAATAATAATGTAATTAAACATGTTGAACAAAATTATGAGAAAATTGTTAAAGAAATGAATAAAGCAAATAAAGAAAATAAAAAGTTAAAAGAAAAAAAGAAAGAGAAACTAAAACTAAAAGAAAACAATAATTTTAAAAAAAAAATAAAAAAAAATAAAATTATTGTTGAGGCAAATAGCTATATAAATAATGATGAATTGGATATAGTATTAACCTTTGAATAATAAGATTAAAGAATAACGCATATATCCTAAACACCTTATTTTATTAAATATTTATAGATAAAATATTTAATATATATATATATTATTATATAATGAGTAAAAGAAATTATACAATAGAAAAAACTGCTGGTATAATTTTAATTAATAAAAAATTAGATAAAATATTATTAATTAGATCAAGTGGTGGATTCTGGGGATTTCCAAAAGGTCACAGAGAGAAAAGAGATAAAAATTCATTAGATAATGCTATAAGAGAAGTAAGAGAAGAAACGAATATTAAAGTTAAAAAAAATCAAATTATTTCAAAAAAAAAATATATAGTTTATCAATATTTTTTTAGAAGGAATAGTAAAAATCCTAAAGAAAGAAAAAATGGATGGATAAAAAAAGAAGTTATTCTATTCCTTGCTTTAATTAATGATAAAATAAAAATTAAAAAACAAGATATAGAAATATCAGATTTTAAATGGATGAAATTTGATAATGCTATTAAAGTCATATCAGATGATGAAATAAAAAAATTTGGTAAATTAGGTTCAATTGCTAAAAAATATATTAAAGTAATCAAAAAAATAAAAACATTTGTTAAAAAAATAAATTAATTTTATAGATTTATAAAATTAATTAATTAAATTTAAATTTTTACCATCTTTAATTAACATAGAACAATAACTTTTAGTAATTAATTTATGATTTTTCCAATTTATATTATTAATTAAATATGAGTAGATTCCATATATTACCCAGCTGTGTGTACATACAATTGTATTTTTTTTTAATTTATTTATACTTTTATAAATTTTAATACATCTATTAAAAAAACTTGATTGTTCTTTATCAAAATCAATATCAGAAAATTTATAGAGTGATTTATAATTTAAATCAAAATGATTTCCATGTTTTTTAATAATATTATTAAGTTTTAATTTATTATCTAAATATTTTTTATTAACATATTTAAATTTATCATTTTTTACTTCTATATCTTAAAATTTTTGCTCTGTTAAACCATACTCAATTCTAATTTTAATATCTTTATTTAATTTTTTTTTTATAATTTCTTTTATAATGATAGAAGTTTGTATACATCTTGTTAAAGGAGAGCTATAAATATAATCAACATCTTTCATTTTTTTTATTAATTTTTCAGTTGTATCTTGTGCAATTTTAATACCCTTCTTCGTAATTGGTGTATCAAATTGATTTTCTTTATATCTTTTACTATTTATCCATTTTTTTTTATTCTTAATATCTAATCTTTCAGAATGTCTAATATAAACAATCATTTAATATAACATTATAAAATAATATTTACTCCTTTGAAATTTTCAAATGAACACTATATTTAAATATCTATATATATATATATATGTATCTTGTACTTGGAAGTTGTAGAGTATTAGTAACTATGTCATATTCTAAATACAATTGTTTAAATACTTGGTCAGTTGTTGGAAAACGTGAAAAAAATCCGAATAAAATTATCGGTCGAGGATGGTCATTAAATGAACATTATGAAATGATAAAATTAATTTTAGGAATAAAATGTAAAGAAGATTATATTGGTCACGAATATGATTATAATAAAATTGAAGAAAATATTTTATATATTCGTAATTCTTGGAATAAAATTAAAGGAATAATTATTGAACCATCCAGTATAAAATACTATACTGATAAAAATAATAAATTAATCCATAATTTTATACATTCAAAAATCAATCCATTAAAACATAAACAAAATATATTAACAGAATACGAAAATAATTTTTATTTACAAAAAATAATAGCATTATTACATAATAAAAGTATAATTTTCGTTAATCATTTTTTACATAGTAATATTCCTAATAGGAAATTAATTAATAAATGTTTAAATCAAATTCATAAAAAAAATGTTATTGTAGTTACTCCAAGTAACTTATGGAATAACGAAACAAAATTTTATTATTTAAAAAATGATGAAGCACATTATAAAGATAAAAAAATGAATGATATTTGTAAATATATTGATACTCATATCGATACTGTTATCTAAATTAAAACTATCCCCATAGATGTCAAACTAATTATTGTTTATATTTTTTTTTGGAAATATAATTATTCATGATTCTATTTTGATTATTATTTTTTAAAGAATTTGTAAAATGATTTTTATAATGTGATTTTTTTATTTTCTTTATAGATTTTTTTATACTTTTCAACAAGTCATTATACTCTATTTTACTATCTAATTTAATGTAATGTTTCAATTCACTAAAAAAACTTTCAATAGGATTTGTTTGAGGATTATATGGTACATTTAATATATAATCGTTTTCACTTTCTTTTATATTTTCTAAAATATCTTTTGCGGTATGGCTACGTGCATTATCAAAAAGTAATAATTTATTTTTCATTTTGAAAAGAATATTTTCTTGTAAGAAATTCAAAAATCTTTCTTTATTGGAACCACCTTTTTCATAAAACTTATAAGCAATAACACCTTTAGTTGATATAGCCATTAATAATGTATATTTTCTAAAAACTTTATTATCGTTTGTCTTAAAATAACATCTCTTACCTTTTATAATTCTACAATATTCCTTAACCATTGCTGATTTTATAGAGGTTTCATCAATACTTATTATATCATTTATATTATACTTATTTATTTTACTTAAAAATATTTTTTTCTCTTTTTTATAACTAATTTTTTTACCATATCTTGTTTTCGGAAAATGACTTTTCCGTGTTCTTTTTCTAGTTATATTATTATCTAATAATACTTTTCCTAACCATTGTGGTGTTATATTATAATCACTAAATTTATTTGATAATTTCTTATTTAATTCTTCCAAAGATAGAAATTTATTATTTCTTTTATTTAATATCTTTGTTATGTAATTAATGTGTTTTTGTGTAATTTTATATGATTTTTTTGTTTTATTATGATTTGATATTAAATTGTTTTCATTATATAGTTTAACCCATCTCATAAGTGAACTTCTATTACATTCATAAATTTTACAAACTTCAGTATAATTTTTTATTTTTAAATAATATTTTACAGCAGATTCCTTAAAATCAATTGAATGATGAACCATTTAATATATCATAAGATATTTTAAAATGTTCATTTGAAAGTTTCAAAGGTGTAAATTAATAATACTTAAAATATTTAATTAAATTTAGAATGTTTAAAAGAAGACATTTTTTTTTTATTAATTATACAATCATTACACTTACAATTTGAAGGATGATTCATTTTGTAATATTTATTTATTATTTTACAATCAATACAATTACTATTAAGTTCATTATTAAAAATAAATAATGTAATTTTTTTAAACATGATTATTAAAAATATTTAATTTAAATTGAAATATTTTAAGAAAAAAATATTTCAATTTTTATTATTGGTAGCATTTTTTTATATATGTTTGTATTGTATATACTGATAATATTTTTTTATTTTTAATATCTAATTCATTATTTATATTATCTTCTAAATTAAAAATATCTTTTAATTTTTTATCTGGAATAAATATTCTTTTATCTTTTTGGTAATTTAAATTATTGTCTTTTATATATTTATAAAATTTTCTTGTAACTTCTACTCTTGACATCAAACAATCTTCTTCTAAATTAAAAAATAATGCTATTTTTTTTGGTATATTTTTTTTATAATAAATCCCTTTTTTTTTTTTTATATCTGTTTTTATATTTTTATTTTTTTTTTTTTTCACTATTTTTGTCAATTTATTATTATTTTTTTTTATTTTTTTAAGTAATGAAATACAAGTATTATAATCATCATTAATTTCATTTATTATATTTAAAATATCATTTTTTGGTAAATTATTACTCATATATTAATAACTTCTATTTATTTGTCTTTATATTCATTATATTTAAAGTTTATTACATATTATATTTATAATATGAATTTAAATAAGTGTTGGGTGCCTCTATTTTATGACAAATTCTCAGGAGATCATAATTATAATAATCCACGTACTTCATAAAAAAATATAAACTATATTTTTGATAATATTATTAATGATTTAAACAATAAAATGGAAATTAAAAGTGATTTGGAAGCAATTAATTTTTATAATAATTATTTTAAAGATTTTATATCAATAGGAAAATTAGATGAAGAATTATATAAAATAAAATGTTATATTAAATATAAGGATGTAATAGACAAGGAAATATTTATTGTTGATGAAGTATATACGATTATATTCATTAACTCTATAAAATTAGAATATTTTATAGATAATAAAATAGAAATATATAATATTAAATTTCTTAAAATGTTATGTAGATTTCACATTAAATATACAAATAATTCTGATTTAGATTATTGTTTATCTTTTAATTCAAATGAAAAAATAAAGACAAATTTAGAAAAAATAATTAATACATGTATGAAGCCAAGTATATATAATGTTGATGAAAAAATAGAACAGAGTGAAAATATACTTTTTGAATTATTTGAATATCAAAAATATTCCATAAAATGGATGTTAAACAAAGAAAATAATAAATCAAAAATAAGATATAATATAAATGAGGAAGTAATAATTGGTAATATTTTTTTTGATATATATAAACAAATTTTTTATAAAAAAGATAATAAAAAAGAACTAGTATTTCATGGTGGATGTATTATTGATGAAGTAGGATTAGGAAAAACAGTTCAAATAACTGCATTGAGTATTCTTAATAGAGCAAAAAATACTAATTATTTCTTTAATGAGTATACATTTAGAAGTAAAGCAACATTAATAGTTTGTCCTAGTCAATTATGTGGTCAATGGAAAAGAGAATTAATATCATCGATTAATAAAAATTATCAGCCAGTAATTATATCAATACTTACAAAAAGACATTTTGATAAATATACTTACAAAGATTTATTAGATGCGGACTTTATTATATTATCATTTTCATTCCTTAATAACAAACATTTTATTTCAGCTTGGACTAATTCTAAAAATCCATATTCGGAATATAAATATAATTATGAAAATGTACATAATTTATTTGTAAATATGGGTAAACAATTACTATTAGATCCTTTATCTTCTCTTAATAATACAAAAGTAATTCTTCCAATAATACAATGGCATAGAATAGTTATCGATGAATTTCATGATGTATATTCTAATAAAAAATATTCATATGTTAAATATATTCTAAACCATTTAAATTCAAAATTTAAATGGTGTGTAACTGCAACACCATTTACTATTAAAGAAAACTTATTTAAAATGGTAAACTTTTTAACTAATTATACTTGTTTTCATAAGGAAAAAGTATTATTAGATAAAAATATTGTTGATTTTTTATGTACTAATTGTTTCAGAAGAAATACTAAAGAAAGTGTTAAACAAGAATATAAGTTACCACCTATTGAAGATAAAACAATATGGTTAAATTTTACACCAACAGAAAGAGCTATGTATAATGCTTATTTGGCTAATCCAAATAATTCAGAATTTAGTGTTTATTTACGACAACTATGTTGTCATCCTAATTTAGCATACGAAACAAAAGAATTTTTATCTCAGTGTAAAACACTAGAAGATATAGAAAAAATGATGGTTATACATTATCAAAAAGAAGTAGAAAAAGCTAATAAAAAAGTTGTTTATATACAAAAAAAAATAAATTTAATAAATGAAAAAATAGAAAAAAAACAAAAAATTAAAAAAATCAAAAAGAAAAAGAAAGATACTAATAATGAAATTAAATTAATTGAAAACAATGAATTAGATGAAGAATTAGATCACATTGATATAAAATTAGATGAACTATCAGAAATTGATAAAGAATTATTACATATTATTAATTCTGGTGCTGATATTAAAAATGTTTCCATAAAATTATTAAATGATTTATTAATTAAATTTAAAAATAAATTAATGTTATATAATAAAGACTTATCTGGTAAGCAAACCACATTAAATTTTTACACTAATGTTATTTCTAGAATTAGAAATACATGTAATAAAAACAAAATAAAAAGTATTGAATTAGGATCAAAAAATAATAATGATACAAATGTATTAAACTCTATTACTAATGATATTAATGATAATGAGATATGCCCAATTTGTATGGAAGATATTACAGAAGATAATTTAGCTGTTACTATGTGTGGACATATATTTTGTTATGAATGTATTAATATTGTTGTTGAAAGATCAAATAAATGTCCTAATTGTAGAAATGATATTAATAAAAATAAAATTTTTAAATTAAATTTTAATAATAATATAGATAAACAAAATAATGATAATAATAATTTAATTAATAAAATTGGAACTAAACTTGCTAATCTTATTCTTTTCCTTAAAAAAGAAAATAAACATACAATTATTTTTTCGCAATGGGATGATTTACTTGTTAAAATTGGTAAAATTCTAAAAAAAAATAAAATTGATAATGTATTCTGTAAAGGTAATTGTTATCAAAGGGATAAAGCTATTCGTAATTTTAATCAACACGACAATATTAAGGTAATTATGTTATCTTCCGATAGTACTGCATCAGGTACAAATTTAACAAAAGCAAAACAAATTATTTTTATTGATCCTATATACGGAGATATTAATTATAGAAAAAATATTGAAAATCAAGCAATTGGAAGATCTCATAGACTGGGGCAAACCGAACAAATTAAAATCGTTAGGTTTGTTATTAAAAATACTGTTGAAGAAACTATTTATAAACAAAATATTTGTAATTAATTATTATCTAATAAAGAAAATAATTAATTTATAAAAAATATAGAGTATAAAATTAATATATAATAAAAAAAATATATTAGTAACATTTATATGAAATATACTAATATCAATAATGATGTACAATATGGAGGTGCAAATATTGCATTTTATTATGCTGCTCTTGCTGTTTATGTTGGATTAACAATTGGACTTATTGTCGCCGCATTAAATTTAGACAGAGAGTTTCAAAAACATAGAAATAATCCTGATAAATTTGATAAACCAGATCATCAAACTTTTGAAGTACCTGTAATAGCTTTTGCTATTGGATTATGTGTATGTTGGGTAGGTATAACTTTTTTTTATACTAGATAAATTAAATATTTAATAAATAAAATTTATTAAATATTTATAAATTATAATTTAATTGTAAGGATTTTGATTTTGTCTCTCATCCCATACTCTTTCATTAAAACTAGAATTTGATTCTAGTTTTTCAGTTCCATCCTTATACATATATATATATCTATGCACTACAGCACCGGTATATCCTATGGCCTTAGACTCACCAGAATACTTTTTTCTAGGCCAAGGTAAATTATCTTGTTTTTTTTTTTCTAACAAATCATTTATAATATTATCAATTTCATCACAATTTAAATATTCATCAATATTTTTTTTATTTTCTGAATTAATAATAACATTAAAATTTTCTTTTATATTTTTATCATTAATATATTCTAATATTTTTTTAAAACAAATATTTCTTTTTATCTCCTCTTTATTAATGACTTTTAATTTATAAAAATTTTTATATAGGTAAGAATTAAATGCATTTTTTAGTTGATTTTTCATTTTATATTTTAATTGATTTGCTTCCTGTTGTTTCTTTCTTTTTAATATTTCATCTTCTTTTTCTTTAGCAATTCTTTCAAATATTTCAATAATCTTTTTTCTTTCTTCAAAATTTATTTTATTCCATTCTTTATTTAATTCCAATTTTTCTTTATCTTCCCTCATTTTTTTATTTCTTTCACTGGTATAATATGAATTTTCTGAACTCCATTTATAATTTAAATTTTCTGGAATAGGTTTCTCATAGGGAATATACTCAATACCTAAGTTATTATATTCTTTTTCTTTTTTATCTTCATCTTCAATAAATTTTTTTATGTCTTTTTTATTTTTTATTTT
>MDTB01035246.1_pt1 | contig 22557 bp, 29 predicted proteins | sample 811161 | NCBI WGS metagenome assembly MDTB01 (sample SAMN05326650, study PRJNA326480) | marine metagenome | isolation source: seawater | place: Mediterranean Sea | collected 2009 | reverse complement strand
TTATATTAAAAACCGCCTATCGTGCACTGGCGGATACGGCTGTAAGTTTTACAAGACAGAGCACTGTCCATGAGGAATAAATGAAAAAAAAGATATTAGTATTATCTGACCACCCCCTTTCGCCATCTGGGGTAGGTACACAAACAAAGTATATGATAGAGGCCTTACTGAAGACAGGAAGATACCAATTCATATGCCTGGGTGGCGCCATAAAACACGAAGATTATACTCCGCAAAGAATCCAGCCATACGAACAGGATTGGGTAATTTATCCAGTAGATGGATATGGGAGTCACGAAATAATAAGATCTGTATTGGCTAAGGAAAAGCCAGACATGCTTTGGTTTATGACCGATCCGCGTTTCTATACTTGGTTGTGGGAAATTGAAAACGAGGTTAGAAACAATGTTCCTATGGTGTACTATCATGTATGGGATAACTTTCCAGCCCCACACTTTAATGCAGAATATTACAATTCAAACGATGAAGTGGTTTGCATATCAAAGGTAACTCACGAAATTGTAAAGACTGTGGCGCCAGATGTTAGTAGCACTTATTTGCCACATGCTGTAAATGATAACATTTTTTACAAAGCGAAAACCGCTGAACAATTAGAAAAAGTAAAAGAAGTGAAGCAGAGGATCCTAGGTTCCACTGTTAATCTGAAAAATCCGAATAAAAAGATTTTCTTCTGGAATAACAGAAATGCTAGAAGAAAACAAAGTGGAACATTGGTGTGGTGGTTCAAAGAATTTTTAGATGAGGTCGGTCACGATCAGGCAACCCTGTTGATGCATACAGACGCTCAAGATCCGCACGGACAAGATTTGCCGCATATAATAAATCATTTAGATATTGGTGACGGGCAAGTTTTGCTTTCAACTAGTAAAGTTAGTCCAGAGGATTTGGCAGTAATGTATAATGCCGCGGATTTCACAATAAACATAGCAGACGCAGAGGGCTTCGGTCTTGGGACGCTAGAATCTCTTTCTTGTGGGAGCCCTATTATTGTTAGTATGACAGGCGGCCTTCAAGAGCAAGTAACTGATGGAAAGAATTGGTTTGGGTGGGGAATCAAGCCGGCATCAAAAGCTGTCATTGGTTCACTTCAAGTGCCGTATATCTATGAAGATAGAATCTCTAAAGAAGATTTCATCAATAGTTTGAAAAAAGCAATGAAGTTAAGTCCGGCGAAGTACAAGAAAATGTCCGAAATGGGAATAGCACACGTCACTAAAAATTACAACTTTGAAAAGTATGAAAAAAGATGGGTTGAATTGATGGATAGCATAATCGAGAAACACGGCTCTTGGGAAAATAGAAAAGGTCATAAACGCTGGCACTTGATGGAGGTAGCATGAAGAAAAAGCTAATTTTTAAGGCACCAGTATTGACAAGATCTGGATACGGAGAACAGTCAAGGTTTGCTTTGCGGGCGCTACGCTCCAGAGAGGATCTATTTGATATATACATTCAACCATTATCCTGGGGTGCAACATCCTGGATAAACACAGAAAGCCCAGAAAGAGAATGGATTGATAATTGTATAGAAAAAACTGTTGCCTACGTTCAACAAGGTGGACAATTTGACATATCCTTTCAAGTTACAATTCCAAATGAGTGGGAAAGAATTGCACCGGTCAATATAGGCTACACAGCAGGGATTGAAACAACAAAAGTCGCACATCAATGGATTGAAAAATCACACGAAGTTGATAAAATTATTGTTGTCTCAAATCATGCCAAAAATGTATATCAAGATACCGTTTATCAGGCTGTTCACAATGAAACAGGCCAAACGTTGGAATTGAAATTAGAAACACCAATTGTTACAGTAAACTACCCAGCTAAAAAATTTGAAAATCTACCAAACTTAGATATTGAAATGGAGTACGACATCAATTTTCTTTGCGTATCTCAATGGGGCCCTAGAAAAAATGTATCAAATACGGTTAGATGGTTTGTTGAAGAGTTCATTAATGATGAGGTTGGTCTTGTTGTAAAAACAAATTTAGCAAAAAATTGCCTTATTGACAGAAACAAAGTAAAACAACAGCTTGATGGATTACTTTCCGAATACCCGAACAGAAAGTGTAAGGTATATCTTCTTCACGGTGATATGGAAGATGAAGAAATGCACTCTTTGTATACTCATCCTCAAATGTCCGCCCTGGTTCATTTAGCTCACGGAGAAGGATTCGGTTTGCCACTGTTTGAATCAGCATATAGTGGACTGCCGGTTGTTGCAACGGGCTGGTCGGGACAATTAGACTTCTTGGTAGATGAATCTGGCAAAGATAGATTTTATAATGTTTCGTTTGATTTAAACCATGTCCCAGACCAAGTTGTTTGGGAGGGAGTTTTGATCAAAGAATCAATGTGGGCTTACGCAAGAGAACAGTCAGCAAAACAAAAAATGAGACAATGCTACAACGATTTACTTAATAAAGTGGAAGATAGTATTGCCTGCGGCGCCTGCGTTTTCGCAGAAGAAGTACAGGAAAGATTTAACGAAGACAAGCAGTTTGCAGCGATGGTTGCACCGGTTCTAGAATTTGTAGAAACAGAAGAAGAAAAAGAATGGCGTGGTATATTGGATCAAGTCGTAGAGTATGAATAATAAAGTTATATTTGTCTCCGATTTTTTCATTGAAGAAATAACCGGAGGCGCCGAATTTTGCAACGATGCCTTAATGAATTCATTATCGCATCGTTACTCATTTGAGAAGAGAAAATCACAAACAGTCACGCCACAATACATAAAAGAAAATTCTGACTGTTTTTTTATTATTGCTAATTTCTTCCTTTTGTCTGAAGAAGCAAAGAAAGAACTGGCTAATGTAACCTATGTCATATTTGAACATGATCATAAATACATAAAATCAAACAACCCGTCCCTGTACAAGAATTTTCTAGCACCAGAAAGCCAATTACAGAACCAGAATTTCTTCGAAAAGGCATTTGCAGTAATATGCCAAAGCAAGAAACATTCAGAAGTGGTACAGAGAAACCTGCTTTTAGATAACGTGGTTAATTCAGCCGGCAACATATGGACCAGCGAACAAATAGAAGTTTTAGAAAAAAACTTAAATGCGACAAAGACGGTTGAGTTTGCGGTTTTGAACTCTCAAAACAGAAACAAAGGCATGCCTGCAGCTGTAGAATTTTGCAATAATAATAGGTTACCATTTAAGTATTTAAATTCAGCACCATTTCCGCAGTATATCGAGAATATGTCTAAGATAGAACATCTAGTGTTTTTTCCACAATGGCTTGAGTCATATAGTAGGTTGGCTATTGAAGCTAGAATACTTGGCTGTAAACTGGTGACAAACAACCTCCTCGGCGCTGCAAGTGAAGAGTATTTCAAACTTAAGGGCCCTCAACTACTGGATAAGATAAAAGAAAACAACAAAATTATTGTTAATCGATGGATAAATCTAATTGATAATAAAGAGATAGACTTTATAGAGCCGATTAAATTACCAAAAGTTACCATTTTTTGTCCGATTTATAACGCGGAAAAATACATCGAAAACTATCTAAATGATATATCGAACCAAACCGTATTTGATTGTTGTGAGTTGATAATAATAAATGCCAATTCGCCACAAAGCGAAGATAAATACATTGAAGAATTTATGAAAAAACATAAAAATGTAGTTTACAAAAAACTAGATTATAGAGCCAGTGTTATGGAAACAGAAAATATGGCACTTGAAATAGCAACTGGCGAGTATTTTGCACAAACATGCGTTGACGACGCACACGCTAAAGATTATATAGAAACACTAGCGAAGCATTTATATTTTACAGATGATGTCGACTTAGTGTATTCTGATTGCTACCAGACCCCAAATGCACTAGAGACTTATGAAAACAATTCTTCAAGAGGTATAACATATGAACATTCTAGAAACAACTTCTCGAAGGAAAATATGATCAAATGTCTACCAGGACCAATGCCAATGTGGAGAATATCTGTACATAAAAAAGTGGGATATTTTAATGAAGATATGAAATATGCCGGAGATTGGGAGATGTTTTTGAGAATGGTAGAAGCAGGATCTAAATTTAAAAAGATTGACAGACCACTGGGATTGTATTACTATAATTCAGAAGGTTTATCAACTTCCTCGGAGCACGCAGTTGAAAGAGGAAAAGAAGAGGCTGAAGTATTTTTCAAATATAAAGACGTATTTGGAGAAAGAAACTTCAAAACATATGAAAATTATTTTAAACAATTTATTGAGGCATAAATGAGCGAAAGAAAGTATTTACCGACATTGTCGGAATTAGTAGATAGGTTATCTATCGTACAACTAAAAGAAGTGTTTATTACAGAACACAAATCTGAGTATGCGCAGGAAATATCTGACATTTTACACGATATTGATTTGACGCTGGAAGAAAATAATGTTATAATGGATGCAAGAGCAATCCGAGCTATTGTTGTTCTATCACAAATGAACTTACATATTTGGCACAATGAGACCAACTATCGTAAGGGAATCAAGGACGGAAACAATCTTGAATTAACTCATGGTTTGAACGGTATAAGAAATACCTCTAAAAATAGAATTCAAGAGTTAGCCGGCGGCCGAAAAGATTATAAGATCGATTGTCTTGCGGCTGATTTTAAAGATTGGGAGATTAGCTGGGATGAGTGATGAAGAGTTAATGACATTTGATCAATACTATCAGTATTATCTCACACTTCATCAGAATAAGTGGACGCGAAGGATGCACGTTTTAGGTCAAATAGCAACCGTAGCGTTTTTGTGGTTTGTTATTAGTACTAAAATGTGGCTACTTTTGTTGGTAGCACCATTTGTGGTTTATCCTTTTGCTTGGACTGGGCATTACGTATTTGAAAAAAACGAGCCGGCCGCTTTTTCTAGGCCGATATGGGCCAAAGCTTGCGACTGGGTAATGCTAAAGGACATATTAACAGGAAAGATAGAATTATGAATATTTTAATTACAGGTGGCGCCGGATATATCGGTAGCGAATTAATACAATACCTTCTCGACGACGGCCATAAGGTTGTTGCATACGATAATTTAATGTATGATCCGACATCATTGTTGAGATATACAAACAATCCTAATTTTTCTTTTGTGAAAGGAGATGTTAGAGATTTAGGATTATTGAAAAAGTACACTGCAAAAGCTGATATTATTATTCCCTTGGCTGCACTGGTTGGATTTCCTTTGTGTGACAAGGATGTTCGTGGAGCACACGAAATCAATCATGAAGTAAATGCTTGGATTGCAAAAAACAAATCAGTAGAACAATTAGTTATCTATCCTTGCACCAACTCTGGATATGGAACAAGTGCTGATGGTTCTGTGGTTACTGAAGAGTCGCCCCTGAATCCTGTATCTCTGTACGGCAGAACAAAGGTAGCCGGCGAACGTGAGTACAAAAACGTTGAAAATCACGTTACTTTTAGATTAGCGACTGTATTCGGTCCTGGCTCTAGAATGAGGACAGATCTGTTGGTCAACAATTTTGTTCTCAAGGCGCTTAGAGAGCGTGTTTTGGTTCTTTATGAGTGTGAGTTTATGAGAAACTACGGACACCTTCAAGATGTTTGTCGCGCCTTTAGGTGGGTTATTAACAATTGGGATGTTGTAAAGAATGACACCTACAATATGGGCAACGATTCACTCAACATGAACAAGCTTCAGTTAGCACAAAAGATCCAAGAGCATCTTCCGCTGGAGATCATTAAAGCAGAGTTTACCACAGATCCAGATACCCGTGATTACACAGTCAGTAGTCAAAAATTTTATGACACTGGTTTTGAGTGCAGGTATAATTTAGACGATGGGATTAGACAGCTTATCACGGCATACAGTATTATTGAATCGCCGTGGTATGCGAATTATTAAAGTTATGAGCAAACAATTAGACGTATTATTTGTGCATCCTAACGGCGCACCAATTATTTATCAAGAACTAAGTAAAACATATTCGGCTATCGAGCCGCCAATATGGGCTGCTTTGCTAGCCAACAATGCACGCAAAAACGGATGGTCAGCTAGAATTTTAGATTGCGAAGCTGAACGTCTAAACGCCATGGCATCGGCAGATACAATCAATGATTACAATCCAAGATTGGTAGCAATCGTTATCTACGGCCAGCAGCCCTCTGCTTCCACTCAAAATATGATTGGCACCAACGCCCTTCTTGCTGAGTTAAAAGGGCGCTACGGCCACCTTAAGACGGTTTTAATTGGCCTTCACCCATCTGCTGTTTCTCGCGGAACAATGCAAGATGAACAATCAGATTTTGTTTGTCAAGGCGAAGGGCCACATACAATTAACGGACTTTTGACAGTAAACATGGATGATACAAGTCAATTGGCTAATGTTCCGGGCCTTTGGTATAGAGAGGACGGTAACATATGTTATACGAAACCTGCCCCACTGATCTCGCAAGAAGAACTACCAGAAGAGCTTCCAGGTATGGCCTGGGACTTACTCCCAATGAGCAAGTATCGTACAGCCAATTGGCACGCAATGACCAATAATGATGATAGGATGCCATTTGCGTCTCTTTACACAAGTCTTGGTTGCCCGTTTAAATGTAGTTTTTGTTGTATCAATGCTCCATTTGGAAATAACAATTTAGAAAATTGGGATTACGGCCGAAATAAATTTAGATATTGGGATCCTGAATATATTATTAAAGAGTTTGAACAGCTTCACAATATGGGAATTAGAAATGTGAAATTAGCTGATGAAATGTTTGTTTTATATAAAAATCATTTTATGAAACTTTGTGAATTAATTACTGAAAGAGGTTATGACTTCAATATTTGGGCATATGCTAGAATTGATACAGTGAAAGAAGAGTATTTAGAAACTCTCAAAAAAGCAGGCGTCAATTGGCTTGCGCTGGGTATTGAATCTGGAAACTCTGTTGTTCGCAAGGACGTTGTGAAGGGTCGATTTACTGAAGTAAATATTATAGATTTAGTTAAGAAAATTCAAGATCATGATATCAACGTAATTGGAAACTACATCTTTGGCCTTCCGGAAGACGATCATAGCAGTATGCAAGATACATTAGATATGTCTATTGATTTAAATTGCGAATTCGCAAACTTCTATTCCGCTATGGCATATCCTGGCTCTAAGCTATATTTGGATGCCCTGAAGGAAGACTGGCAGCTACCAGAAACATACGTAGGGTATTCACAGCATTCTTATGAAACAACACCACTACCAACTAAGCACATATCGGCAGCAGAAGTTCTTAAATTTCGCGATGAGGCATTTTTAAAATACTATAAAAACCCAACATATCTTGATATGATAGAAGACAAGTTTGGTAAAACAACTCGTCTTGGTATCGAAGACATGACTAAGATTACATTAAAAAGAAAAATCTTAGGAGATTAAATGCAAAATAAAAAATTTAATTCTGGAGACTTGGTTCGCTGGTATGAGTCATATGCAGATGATCTTTCTATAACTAAGGATAGTGGTTTAGGTATCATCTTGGATGAGAAAAGCTACTTGCTCTACGGCGGAGATTTAAAGCATACAAACTACAGAGTATATCGAAATAAACACCAAGATATATTGGCTTTTACGTCGGAAGATTTGGTTAAAATAAAATAGGAGAGAAAATGCTTTCAAAAGAAGAACTAATAAAATTTGAGACAGAAATGGCTGCTTGCTTTGATGCAGCTATGATTCGTGCTCCCGTGCACCTTTATAACGGAAATGAAGAGCAGATTATCAAAGTATTTAAGGATAACAACATAGGGCCTGAAGATTGGGTTCTTTGTTCTTGGAGAAGCCACTATCAGTGCCTTTTGAAGGGGGTACCACCAGAAGAATTGAAATCAGCAATCTTGCAAGGTCGTTCAATCTCTTTGTGTTTTTCGAAGTATCGAGTACTTTCATCTGGTATTGTAACCGGTGTTTTACCTATTGCTACCGGCATTGCGATGGACATTAAGCGCCAGGGTGGCAAAAACAAGGTGTATTGCTTTATGGGAGAAATGACATCTGAAACAGGTGTAGCTCATGAGTGCATTAAGTATGCCAGAAACCATAAGCTTCCAATTCACTTTATTGTTGAAGACAACGGAAAGTCAGTATGCACTGACACCCGCGCAACTTGGGCAATGGAAAAACTTACTTATGAAGATGTAAATGATGAATACATCACATATTACAAATATAACTTAGACAAATACCCGCACGCTGGTGCCGGAAAGAGAGTACAATTCTAATGGGAGCTTATTTCGACGAATTAAAAAGAGCAATGACTTACCTAGGCGAACAGCAAGACACCTTGTTTATAGGACAAGCCGTTGCCTATAAAGGCACAGCAATGACCAACACTCTATCAGATGTAGACCGACAGAAGTTGATTGAAATGCCAGTCGATGAAGAGATGCAAATGGGGATGACTACGGGATTAGCAGTCAATGGAACAGTACCAGTTAGCATCTACCCGAGATGGAATTTTCTTTTGTGCGCGGTAAATCAATTAGTAAACCATCTCGATAGAATAAAGGAATTTTCTCACGGAGAATATGTGCCGAAAGCAATCATCCGCGTCGGAATCGGCTCGGTCCGACCTTTGAATCCTCAAGTGCAGCACACAGGCGACTTCACACAAGTTTTCAGGGGAATGCTGCGCAACACAGAAGTTATCAGGTGTGAAGAGCCAGAGGATGTATTTCCAGCATACTATAAAGCATATAATAGGACCGATGGCAAAAGCACAATTGTTGTAGAATACGGAGACTATTATGGAGAAAAATAACCCAAAAGTCCTATTTGTAACTGAGAAGTGGTGTGACGCAGACCCAGCGAAAGGGTTGACAAACAACTATCACAACTTATTCAAGACATTCTCTACAGTTCTCCCGGATGCAAAGTTTAGTATCATACACTTGGATGAGTATTCAGCAGTTAAAAAGAAGCACATAGATGGATTCTTGCCGATTCTTGTTGATAGGCTTGAACCAGATGTTGTTATCTTTTCTCTTTTGGGAAAATCTCACTTAAATCCCACAGAGAGCAGCTATGAGCACATTAAGTCTAAAGGCTGTAAGACAGTTTTTATGTGGCCTGACATGTTTGAGGGATGGGGAATTCCGCAGATAGAAGAATTTAATGATGCAGGCTTTGCTGATTTACATGTCTGTTGGGGCTCGGAGAGGAATCTCTCACAGGAATATGATAATCTGATTTGGCTATGGGCGCCTCAAGATGAGACAATGTATTATCCAGTCGAAGATCCTGAGAAGACAATTAATGTTAGTTTTCTGGGATCACCGCGCTATGCCGAGAGACAAAGATACTTGACACATTTGTTAACTAGCGGAACCGAGGTTAACATTGGTGGTGGCCAGAGAGAAGAAGGATTGCCAGCAATTAAGTATGCAGAATTAATGAGAAATTCAAGGATTAATCTAAATTTTCCCGAAGGGCCTGAAGGTAACGACCAGTGTAAAGGAAGAGTTTGGGAAATTTTAGCCACAAAGTCTCTTCTGCTTGAAAGAGCGAACGAGGCAACTAAGAACTTCCTAGTGCCGGGCGAGCACTACGTTGAGTTTAAAGATGAAAATGATTTAATAGATAAAATAAACTATTATCTCGACAATCCAGAAGAAAGAAGTTATATTGCACAAAACGGATATAACATTTACAAAGAAAAATACAATGCAAGAGTATTCTGGAATACGATTATGGAGAAATTAGGATGAGTTATAAATATGATGTTTCGGTCTTGATGCCGGCAATTAGAACACACCAATGGTTGATGATGTATGGCAGTCTCTTTAACGCCTGCAAAGAACATACTTGGGAGTTAGTGTTGGTCAGTCCGTTTGATTTACCGCCGGAAATGCAACACTTTGACAATGTAAAGCTAATCAAAGATTATGGCGCTCCAACCAGGGCTGCGCAAATCGGTGCCTTACAGTGCGAAGGTGAATATATGTATCACTGTGTGGATGATGCCATCTTCTTGCCGGACGCAATAGACACGGCCGTCAATATTCTGAGAACTCACGGCACTAGAAAAGATGTGGTTAATATGAGATATCGTGAAGGTGCTATGTATTCTGGCCAAACATTACCAATGGGTTTTTGGACTGCTCATTTTCACGGAGAGCTACAACTTCCAGGTATACCCAGAGACTATAAAATTTCTCTACATCATTTTATGAGGATGGATTATTTCAAGGAGCTTGGCGGATGGGATTGTTCTTATGAGTACATCAACCATCCTCTGCATGATCTTATGTTTAGAGTTCAAGCCGACGGTGGCCGGCTGTTTGATTCTCCCACAGATGCAACGACGTGCAATCACTACGTTAATAAGTCAGTAGACCACGCACCAATCTACGATGCACAAACATTTTCAGATAAACCCAGGTTTGATGCGATTTACACACAATCTGGAAATCCAGCATCGACAAGAATTAAAATTGATTTAGATAACTGGCAACAAACTCCACCAATCTGGAAGAGGCGTTTTGAGTTTAAAGATGGCAAGCTTCCACAAAGCTATAAGGAGCTTGGATATTAATGGATATAGGTGTTGTAGGGATTGGAGTAGTTGGAGGAGCCTGTAAGTTTGGTTTTGAATTATTGGGGCACGATGTATCGGTTCATGATATTAGGCTAGATACAACGCTAACTGATGTAATGGATTCGGAGGTTGTATACATCTGCGTTCCAACCCCCCGAGCAGATGACGGCTCCTGTGACATTAGCATTGTACGGGAAGTAATATTAGAGCTAAAAGAACGCGGATATACCGGAATAGTAGCGATAAAATCAACAGTTGTCCCTGGCACAACAGAATCCCTCAGAGAAGAGACTGGGTTGAATGTTTGTTTTGTCCCAGAGTTTTTGAGAGAGCGCTGCGCAATAACTGATTTTACTGAAAATCACGATGTCTGCATTATAGGATGCAGTGACGATGAGACATATGAGTTACTGAAGGCTTGTCACGGCTCGTTGCCAGAAAAGTTTGTTAGATTGACACATGCCGAAGCGGAGTTTTGCAAGTATTTCAACAATGTATACAATGCGATGTTGATCATTTTTGCCAATAGTTTCTATGAAGCGTGTAAAATCAGCGGAGTAAATTATACCAATGTTAAGAATGCAGTTGTTAATCGCAAACATATTCACGGAAACTACCTTGAATGTAATGATAATTTCAGAGGTTTTGGTGGCATGTGTTTACCTAAAGATGTGTCCGCTATGGCCAAGTTAATGGAAAATAGCGATGTAGATTTTTTTGAAGATCTTTTAGATGAAAATAGCAAATATAAAGTAACTGTTTTTAAGGGTATGCGAAAATGATATCGAACAAATATGGAATTATTTTTATACACCCTCCAAAGACCGCCGGTACGTCCATACATGCGGCACTTCATCGAGATCTCGACCAAGAGTGTATGATGGCAACAGGAAAAGACTATGAGAATTTTCATAAAAATGATGAAAGATACGGTACCCCCGAACTTCCTGCAATAGAATATGAAGATGAAGTAACTCACGTTGTGCCCTCTAAAATAGATTTTCCTTGGTGGCAGCCCTGGGTTGAGAAAAGAAGAAAAGAAGATTTATTTTATATGAAAGCCCTAATAGAACTTGAAGAAACTCACAAATTAAAAAATCTTCATTTACCCACATATCCGGGTGCAATCGCTAGTGCATTTGGTATATCTGGGTGGCAAGGTAATATAAAACATTTTCCCTTTTTTGTCTGGTATCAGCTTATGGCCGATCAAAGATTTACACAATATGGAAGTTTTAATGAATCTTATACACCTGTTGCTACAGTTAGAAATCCTTACAAAAGAGAATTCTCAGTATTCTTATATTCAAAAAATAAATTTTTGCAAAATGAATCCAAGGGACTTAGAAAGAACGACATATCAAAATTAATCCAAAGAGAATGGGCCCATTGGACACACAGGTGGCAGAGTCTTGGTGAAGAAACATCCCTCTTTATTAATCCTCCATCTAACCCAAACACCTACATATCCAGCCAAGCTTCATATCTGATTGCAGAAGAAGAATCTAACAGCAATAAAGGTACCCCATTGGTATCATCATATATTCGAGCAGAAACGCTTGAGCAAGATTATAATGATTTTTGTGATTTAGTGGGAATTAAAGTAAAGGGCCCTGTGCCACACCTCTTGAACAATAGCAATAACTGGAAGCAATATCTGCCAGAAAATATTGTAGACTGGTACACGGATAAAAATATTGAAGATATCCACAGAATCAGAAAGGAAGATTTTGAACTCTTAGGATATAAAAAGGAGAACAGATGAGTAAAGTATTAATCACAGGCAGTCAAGGGTTTATAGGTTCATACCTTTGTGCTGAATTTTTAGATAAGGGATACAAAGTTATTGGTATTGATAATTTTTCTAAATACGGCCCTATCACACGACCACATGATAGTCATCCAAATTTCGAATTGATTGAGATGGATGTAATTGATTTGGATCCAGAGAATTTACCAGAGCAGCTTTTGGACGTTGAATACATTATTGCTGGTGCTGCAATGATTGGAGGCATCACATATTTTCATAAATATGCTTATGATTTATTGGCAACAAATGAAAGGATTATGGCGTCGACTTACGACGTCGCAATCAAACTACATCAGCTTGGAGTATTAAAAAGAATTCTTGTGGCATCAAGCAGTATGGTATTTGAAAACACTGAAGTATACCCGACACCAGAAGAAAACATCAAGGTGTGTGCGCCACCACTGAGCACATATGGATTCCAAAAGCTTGCAGTTGAGTATTTTGCAAAAGGTGCACTTGAGCAATACGGCGTCCCTTACACTATTATTCGACCATTCAATTGTGTCGGCGTAGGAGAAGAGGATGCCATCGGAGAACATGAAGTAAAGTCTGGCAACATCAAGTTGATGATGAGCCATGTTCTTCCCGACATCATCAACAAAATATTGAAGGGCCAAGACCCGCTTCACGTTCTTGGAACTGGTGAACAGATTCGTTGTTACACAAATGGGAAAGACATCGCAAGAGGTGTTAGAATGTGTCTTGAAAGCGATGCAGCGGTTAATGAAGACTTTAATATTTCAACGCCACTAGCCACCTCTGTTATAGAGTTATCACAACTGGTATGGAGTATTCTAAACCCCGGCAAAGAGTTTGCGTTTGTTTCAGATGAAGCCTACGAATATGATGTCCAGAAGAGAATTCCCAATACTACCAAAGCAAAAGAGGTAATTGGCTTTGAAGCAGAGATAGGTTTGGAAGAGTCTGTTCGAGAAGTAATTGAATATATGAGGCAACAAAGTGAGTAAACCAGAAGTATCTTTAATTCTGCCTAGCATCAGGACTGAGAGATTGCCAAAATTATATGAAACAATTCTAAAATCCACTAAGAGAGATTTTGAATTAGTAATATGCGGCCCAAACCCTCTACCAGAAGAACTGAAAGAGAAGAGAAATGTCAAATATGTAAAAGATTATGGCTCACCAGTGCGCGCATCTAACATAGCCGCGTCATTATGTGAGGGTAAAGTTTACACTTGGCTAGCAGATGATTGTTTGTTTTTTGATGATTCACTTGACAAATGCTTAGATATGTTTTATGATATGGGTACGGCTAAGAACAATGTTCTTGTTGCAAAATATTTTGAAGGACAAGAGGGGAGCACGGAAAGACAAACATTACAACCGGACAGCTACTTTAGGGTAAACAGCACGCCCGCAGGTTCTCCACACATACCAAATGAGTGGTGGTTATTTAATATTGGATTTATGCATGCTGATTTCTTTAATTCTTTAGGTGGTTGGGATTGTAGCTATGAAGGCACTTGGGCCTCTCACGCTGATATGGCAATCCGCGCTCAATACTTGGGAGCAAATGTGAAGATGGCCGACGTTCCGCTTTTTGTCTGCGATCATATGCCCGGAGGCACCGGTGATCATATGCCTATATTTATTTGTCAACATCAGCATGATGAACCTCTGCTACAAGAAAAATACAGAGATCCAAATTGGACATTGAATGTTAGACCAAAACTTAAATTAGAAAATTGGAAAGAAGCCCCCGCGGTTTGGAAAAGGAGATTTGAATAATGAACTACGATTTGTCAATATGTTTACCCGCACACAGAACACACTTGTGGGAAAGATTATATGAATCTGCAATTGAGGCTATCGGAGATGAGTACACTTGGGAATTAATTATGGTAGGCCCAAATGACCCCCCAGAGTCTCTAGTCAAAAAAGATAATTTTAAGTTCTTCAAAGATTTTGGACACCCATCACGTTGTGCACAAATTGCCACTTCGTTAGCAGAGGGCGAACTTATGATGTGGGGTTCTGATGATGGTTATTTTCTTAAAGACTCAATCAAAGAATGCCTAGATATGAGAAAGCAAAAGGGCCTGGGTCAGAGAGACATTATAATAATAAAATATGCAGAAGGTAGAGGAATCAGTGGTCAATGTCCAGAGGATAGTTACTGGACTGCTTGGACCCACCCAGATCTTCGCCTTCCCGGTGTACCACAAGATTATAAAATTACATTATTAGCAATGTATAGTTTAAGATACTTTAGGTATTTAGGTGGCTTCGATTGCTCCTTTGAGCATTTGAATATGAACACGCATGATCTTTCGTTTAGAGCGCAGAGAGACGGCGCTAGAATACATTTCTCTCCAAGTTTGGTGTTAACCTGTGACTGGAATCCAAATGAAGGAGATCACGTACCAGTGCAAGCTGCATATGAAGAAAATGACGGCCCACTATTTCACGCACTTTACAGTGTACCTAGGCCGCAAAGAATAAGAATTGATTATTTTAATTGGGAAAGATCTAGCAGAATCTGGAAGAGGAGATTTGGCGATGGCTAAAACTGTACTAGTGACAGGAGGCCGCGGCCTTGTGGGTTCTGCAATCAAAGCACTAAAGAACAACTACAAAGATTTAAACTTTATATTCACAGGTCGTCAGGCTCATGACCTGACTTGTGAAAGCGATGTAAAAGCTTTGTTTGAAGAAGTAAAGCCAGACTATGTTATCCACACAGCAGCAAGAGTGGGGGGTATCGGAAGAAATCTCGCAACTCCCGCACAACAGTATTACGCCAATATACTTATGAATGCTTTTGTTATTCATTACGCCCAGTTAAGCGGTGTAGAAAAGCTTCTAGCCTTCTCATCAGTGTGTGCCTTCCCTGCAGGTGCAGAAAGCCTTCACGAAGACATTCTGCACGATGGTGAACCATATCCTGCGCATTACTCATATGCGTATTCAAAGAGGATGGTAGATGTCCAAATAAAAGCATATAATCAACAATATGGAGTAAATTACTGTTCTGTTATTCCTGGGAATATTTTTGGCGAAAATGATAATTTTAATTTAGAAGATGGACATGTTGTTCCTTCGCTCGTACATAAGTGCTATAAAGCCAAAAAAGAGGGCACCGCTCTACAAGTATGGGGAGATGGAACACCCTATAGAGAGTTTTTGTACGCAAAAGATGTCGCACGTGCTTGTGTTGATTTACTGCAATTAGATGGGAAACTTCCACAAAGAGTAATTGTGTCTGGAGAGCGAGAAACGCAAATTAAGGATTTAGTAAAATTGGTCTGCGATGCTTTCGACTATCATAATGTGGAATGGTTAACAGAAAAGCCAAATGGACAATTAAGAAGGCCAACAAATAAAGAAATATTTGCAAACACACTACCAGATTTTCAATACACTAGCTTGGAAAAAGCTATGAAAAAAACAGTAAAATGGTTTGAGAAAAATTACCCCAACGTGAGATTATGAAAACAGCATTAATTACAGGAATCAATGGTCAAGATGGTTCATATTTGGCTGAGTTTTTATTAGAAAAAGGTTATGAAGTACACGGTATTGTAAGAAGAAACTCGATACCAGAAAACCAAACAGCTAGGATTCAACACATTTATGATGAAATTAAAAACAACATATATCACGCAGATGTCTGTGATATGTCCTCTTTGTTATCTGTAATAAACGACGTCGAACCAGATGAGATTTACAATTTAGCGGCGCAAAGTCATGTTAGAATTAGCTTTGATCAGCCGATATATACGTTAAACTCTATTGGAACGGGCACCTTGAATTTACTTGAGGTTGTTCAACTAACTGGTTGTGAAGCAAAGATTTATCAAGCAAGCTCTTCTGAGATGTTTGGGAACTCAATTGACCCAGATGGCTTTCAAAGAGAATCGACACCGATGAATCCAGTAAGTCCTTATGCTTGCGCAAAATTATTGGCTTACAATCTTATCAAATGTTATCGAGAGTCTTATGATATGTTTGCTTCGAATGGAATTTTGTTTAATCATGAGTCTCCCCGCCGCGGAGGTAATTTTGTAACAAACAAGGTTGTAATGGGGGCCGTAAGAATAAAGAAGGGGTTGCAAAAAGAACTGGTTTTAGGAAACCTAGACAGCACCCGTGACTGGGGCCACGCTAAAGACTATGTAAAAATTATGTGGCAGATTTTGCAACTAGAAGAACCCGACGATTATGTTTGTGCGACAGGCGTATCTCATTCTGTTAGAGAGCTGTGTGACTATACATTTAGTAAACTGGGAATGAATTATCAAGATTACGTGGTTCAAGACGAAAAATTCTTTAGACCCACAGAATTGGTTGATCTAAAGGGTGATCCCGCAAAATTAGGAAATGTTATTGATTTAAAGTTTGATTATACTTTTGATAAAATGATAGACGAAATGATCGAACACTGGATGGTAAGACTGTAATGACAAAATTAAATTTAGGGTGTGGCGATAGAAAGATGCACGGGTTTATAAATGTTGATGCTAGATCAGATACAAATCCTGATGTTGTTTGTGACGTGACTCTTATAAATCAAAAGTTCAAGGACGTAGATCTAATTTATGCGTGTCACGTTTTGGAGCATTTCCCAACCAAACCATTTGAATATCAAAAAAGAACTTGGCAAGATGTTCTTGATAATTGGTATGCCACACTAAAAAAAGGTGGCGTACTAAGATTGGCGGTACCGGATATAAAGGCAGCGTGTGAGTACTACCTTATGACAAATGATTTTAAATCCGTACAGGCGCTTTTTTATGGTGGTCAAAAATATGACTTTGATTTTCACTATCATGCCTGGAGTGAAGACACGCTTACTGAAGCTCTTTTAAATACAGGATTTGAAAAAGTAGAGAGATACGATTGGTCAAAGACCGAACATTTTTATGTTGATGATTATAGTCAATCATACCTTCCACATATGGATAAAAAAAATGGCAAACTAATGAGTTTGAACATACAAGCAATTAAATAAAGGAAAAAATATGAATATTAAATACCCTCTTGCAAAAGAAACTATTAATGATGAAGATGTTAACGCACTGTGCGATTGGCTCAAAAGTTATCCTCGACTAACAAAGGGTCAGTTGACCTGGGATGTGGAAGCAGATTGGGCTTCATACATCGGCACTGATTATGCAGTGTTTAATAACTCTGGCTCTTCAGCAAACCTGTTGATGGTAACAGCCGCAAAGCAGTGCGGAAGAATACCAAATAATAAGATTGTAGTCCCGTCAGTGGGGTGGGTTACTACAATCTCTCCAGCAATGCAGCTTGGGCTCGAACCAATTATGTGCGGGGCAGATCCTGAAACATTTGGAATAGATTTAGATCAATTAGAAGAGATATGCGAAAGAGATAATCCAGACGCTGTTATATTTGTGCAGGTCCTAGGTGTACCTCACCATGCAGAAAGGCTCTTAGCCCTTAAAGAAAAATACGGCTTTATTTTACTTGAAGATGCTTGTGCTGCATTGGGCGCCTCGTATGAAGATGGTAGCAAAGTTGGCACTGTTGGCGATATGTCCACATTTTCTTTTTACTTTGGTCACCAATTGTCCACTATCGAAGGTGGAATGGTAAATACTGATGACAAAGAGCTTTACGATATGCTTTTGATGCTTCGAAGTCATGGTTGGGCAAAAGATTTAGACAAAGAGACTTACGACAAGATGATGGCTGATCACGGAATTGATGATTTCCACTCCCCATTTACGTTTTTTATTCCAGGGTACAATCTAAGATCAACGGATCTGCAGGCGTTTCTCGGTATCAGACAAGTAAAGAAGGCAGATTGGGCTGCCGAGCAAAGAAATAAAAATCATTGCTTGTACGCCAAGAAATTAGAGGGAGTCGTAGAATTCCAACAGTGGGGTGAAAATGTCCCAGTATCTATTTCATTCGGAGCCTTAGCAGACAGTACAGAACACCGCAAAGAAATTGTTACACGCCTTGTAGAAAACGGAATTGAGACTAGGATCTTTAGTGCGGGTAATCTTGGTCGTCATCCATTCTGGACAGATCTGTATCCCGAATTTGTCGATGAAGTAAGTGATAAAATTCACTCTCGCGGCTTCTTTTTGCCGAATTATCCTGAATTAACTGAACAAGAAATAAACTTTATTTGTAATGTTGTAAAGGGTGTGTCTATCTGATGCGTATTCTGGTTGTCGGAGAAAGTTGCAGGGATGTATATCAGTACGGAGATTGCGTACGGCTATGCCCAGAAGCTCCTGTTCCTGTGTTTAAGGCAACTGACAAGAAAACAGAAAATCCAGGCATGGCTTTAAATGTGTGGAGAAATATATTAAAAATGCACAGCGATGCCAAAGTAGATATAAAAACGAATGATAACTGGTCCGACATAAGAAAAACTAGATTCGTAGACAACAGAACAAACTACATCATCGTGAGGATTGACGAAAACGAAGAGATGTATGGTAGATTTCAAATAGATTCGGTGGACTATGATGAATACGACGCCGTTGTTATTTCGGACTATAACAAAGGCTTCTTATCCGAAGATGATATAAAAGCCATATCAGAAAAACATCCTGTAACATTTCTAGACACTAAAAAGATTCTTGGAAATTGGTGTGAAAAAATAAAATTTATAAAAATAAATGAATTTGAATATGAAAGAACGAAACATAAACTAACTCCTGAATTGGTTGAGAAAATGATAATCACTCTTGGACCAAAAGGTGCGAGACATAAGAGTATTGAATTTCCAGTCCCAAAGGTAGAAATCAAGGATACTTCTGGTGCCGGCGATACATTTATCGCTTCTTTGGCTGCTAATTATGTTAAATTTAAAGATATATTTAAGGCCATTGAAAGTGCTAATGATAGCGCAACAAAGGTTGTACAGAAAAAGGGTGTGAGCACTGTATGATCAAAATAGTCTGGACAAATGGTTGTTTTGATGTATTACACCGCGGCCATGTAGAAATGCTTAATTATGCAAAATCTTTGGGTGATTATCTCATTGTTGGTATCGATTCCGATGAAAAAGTTGCTAAAGATAAAGGCCCGACCCGACCACATAACAACTCAACGGATAGAAAATTTTTACTAAAATCTCTAAAATCAGTTGATGAGGTGGTAATATTTAAATCTGCCGATCAGCTTGAGACAATTATAAAAAGCATATCGCCACACTTTATGGTTATTGGCTCTGATTGGAAAGGAAAATCAATTGTTGGTGGGGAGTTTTGTGGCGAATTGAAGTTTTTCGATCGAATTGGCGACTACTCAACAACTAAAATTTTGGAGACAAATTAATGACATATGTTTTTGATATAGATGGGACACTTTGCACAAAGGTCAAAGATGGCGATTACTCCACAGCAGAGCCAATAAGAGACAGGATAGACACTGTAAATTACCTATATGAAAAGGGAAACACTATTATTATGCAGACCGCTAGAGGAATGGGTCGCCATGACAATAACCCACAAAGAGCAATTGAAGATTTTTATGCATTAACTGCAAAACAACTTAAAAGCTGGGGCGTGAAATATCACATGTTATTTCTCGGTAAGCCTGCCGGCGATATATATGTCGATGACAAAGGAATGAGAGATGAAAACTTCTTTAGAAATGAATTTCGTCCCTAAAGGATGGGGCTTTGAAAAATGGATTGTCAACAATGAGGAATATTGTGGCAAATTATTGTATTTTGTTAAGGGCAAGAAATGCTCCTGGCATTATCACAAACTGAAGGATGAAGTGTTTTATATACAATCAGGAAAAATTCTGGTAAAATATTCAGATAATGATGATTTAGAAACAGCAAAAGAGCTAGTACTTGGTAGAGGTGATAACTTTCACGTTTATCGAGGCTTGCGACACAGAATGATTGCGCTTGAAGATACAGAGCTATTTGAGTTTTCAACGCAACACTTTGATAGCGACAGCTATAGATTAGAAAAAGGAGATTAAAAGTGAATAAAAACGAAACAGAAGCACATAAACTATCGAACCAAGCTCTTGGTGCTATAATGATGGCACTCCAAGAGTCTCTTTTGAATGAGCTTGACATCGTGCCCATTTTGAAAGGATTTGAACTTTTGGAAACAGAAGATGGGTTAGTAGTGACAAACCCACCAACTGTTCGTGTTACTAATGAGCAGAAGATCACTAACGAAGATTTAGAAAATATGGTAAAATAATGCCACGTTACAAGTACAACTGCAAGGCTTGTGGAAATACTGTAAGCGTGTTTCACACATTAGAAGAAATTTACACTGATTGTGAAAAATGTGAAACTACGGGTTCTATGGAGAAAGTATTGTCGAACGTACATATTTTCAAAGTAGGAAGAAAGAACAGTAACGAAGAGTCAAAAGTTGGAGAGATAACGAAAAAATATATTGAGGAAAACAGAGAGTTGTTAAAAAAAGAACAAGAAGATTTAAGGAACAAAACACATGAGCCGACTTGAAATAGCTTTGTCGGCAATAACCACGATTTCTATACTTTTGAATATTGGATTAGTCCTTTATTCTAGAGGTGTTGTTGTTAGGTTGTTATCTGTTTCTGAAGAACTCGGAGACTTACAGGACATGATTAATGCATTTGCTGCTCACCTGCAGTCAGTGTATCAGTTAGATTCTTTTTATGGAGATGAGACACTTAGGTCACTATTAAATCATGCTATATCTTTTAATGAACAATTAGAAACTTTTGAATACATCTATTCTTTAACGGCTCCAGAAACTGAAGAAGGAGCAGAAACGGATGACACAGAAGAATCCGCAGAAGAAGAGACGTAAGAAGAATCATTACTTCACAAAAGATCACGAAAACGCAATAATTCAATACACAAAAAGCAACTGTATTCGCGAAAGAACAGAGCTTTACGTTAACTGGATAGAACCAGCATTTAACGAAATGGTTGATAAAATTGTTTTCACTTATAAATTCACTAATTTGCCAAACATCGATTATCTAAGGGATGAATGTAAAATTTGGCTGATGACTGTCGTTGACAAGTTTGATGCCTCGAAGGGCTCAAAAGCTTTTTCTTATTTTAGTGTTATAACAAAAAACTGGTTTATACATAAAGTCAAGAGACAGCAAAAAAGAAACCAGAGGGAAATTGATTATGATAACCTATCAAAAAGTTACGAGGAAAAATATTTATCCACGGATGAATCTTATATAACAGAAAGAGAGGAATTAGAATTTTGGAATTCCTTCTATAAAGAATTAAAATCTTGGGACTCCTCCCAGATGAAAGATAATGACTTAAAGGTTTACAAGGCTATAAATATTCTATTTGAATCAAAAGAAGACATCGAAATTTTTAATAAAAAAGCTATTTACCTATATCTTCGAGAGATAACCGGTCTTAATACAAAACAAATTGTAAATTCTCTAAAAAAGTTTAGAAAGAAATATTATAATTTTAAAAGTGACTGGGAAAAAGGTGGATTATGAGCAATAACAAAGATTTAGATTCATTAATGGACGAGGCGCTGATTAATATAAGAAGCGATCGAAAAGCCGCACGTGAATTTTTAAATGAAATCGCTAATCAAATTGCAAGCGATGCTGACCAAAATAAATACCTCAGCCCGGTAGCAGCAAAACATATTGAAACAATGCAGCGCTCTAACGAGCAACTTGTAAAGCTTATAAGTCTTAGACATAAGAATGCAAATAATTCAGTAGAATTGTCAGAAGATGATAAGAATAGTTTATTTGATTTGATACAGGGGGATGCTAACTAAAATGTCTTACGGTATTGACTTTGATGATTTAACTGGTATGGACATCATGGCTAAGGCCTTTGGTGATTCAATGAAAAGTAATCATCTGCAAGATCGAGTAGCAACATACAAATTAGTTCAAGTTTTAACAGATCCAGTAGCTCTTGATGCCCGAGCAGCAGCTGCAATAGAAGGAAGGATCCCAAACCCGGCGGAGGGCGCCGGCGCAATAGGAAAGTTTCAATTTTATGGAAGAATAAGGGACCGGCGCGCTCCTGTACAACCGGCCGATCCTTGTAACCCAACTTACGCAACTAATACAAAATTAAATAATCAATTAGTTGGTGGTCACATACTTTTTGTAACCGAAGAAGGTCTCAGGCCTAAAAAGTTTGGATATGTAACCGCGCAAGTGCCAGTTAGGTTAATCGGCGGCGAAGAGGTTCCCAATGGCTTTGGAACAG